>Ga0181612_127180_pt1 | contig 25646 bp, 14 predicted proteins | sample HoacroProtozoa21_FD_119630 | JGI IMG/M metagenome (GOLD analysis project Ga0181612, IMG submission 119630) | Hoatzin crop microbial communities from Cojedes, Venezuel. Combined Assembly of Gp0051906, Gp0051904, Gp0051908
CTGCGCTTTTGTCTTGACTGAGACTGCAAGGCCAATCCTTTCATGCAAAAGGCACAACATATAGGATGTATAGTTATCTTTTCTGATAGATGGTGAGCTATGACAGCAACACTGGGAAAAATATCTGAATTTCCTCCCTAAGCCTCCTGTGCTTCAGTTTGTGCCCATTGCCTCTGGTCCTGTCACTGGGCACCACCATGGAAAAACATCCAAAGAAAGATCAGATTTTACTGTAATTAGGCAAAACACACAAGCAGAAAAATGGTCTGACTGTTCCCAGCCCTGCACTAGCTAAGAATACTGATGTTAAGACTTTTCATCCGATTTCCTAAGGAAATGGATATTGAACTTTCAGAATATCTGTTCTTTTCTGTTCACTTTTGAGTCTGTCAGCCATTTTCAACCACATTTAGAGCCAGGTTCACAGCTTCAAAATTAAATGAAAACATCAAAGTTTTGAGTCCTTCAAACTTAAAAAGAAAAAAAAATGTCTGTGGCAGGATAGAGAGGTCCAAATTAATGATTCATTGGGACAAATGACAAGCAGAATATGGTTCTTACGATCATTTTTTTTCCTTGGCAGTAACTGACAGTGCTGGCCCATCACAGTACCCAGATCTCTGAATTAATCACAGACTGCCATTTCTTGCCTGGTGTTGTAAATGGAATCACTGCAGCGTGAGTGCAGGCAATTCACGCAAATCCACAGGAAACCGGGCTAGGTTAGCTTTGTGGCCCATGGGACCGACTATTTTGTTGCAGCATTTGCTTACCAGTACAGAATTAAACTGTGCTTGCCCGAATCTGACACTTCTATCACAGCGTAACAGCATCCATCTGTGACTTTTGCTCCAACTATACTAGTTTCCACAGTGTTAACAATGGTGCAAAAACTGTGCGTAAACAAAGCTATAGTTAAACACACGCAGAAACACCAGCCCTCTGTCACAAAATAATCGGCCCTAAATCAAAACATGTTTGAATTTAGAAGCCGTATGCTCACTCTAGGAGCTTCTACTGATTAGGCAGGTAAAACGGTGTTGAGCCATTTCTCAGAGAGTAAGTAATAAATGAAGAAATAACAGATTTTTGAGCTGCTTATTAGGAGGGAAGGATGCAGACTGCAAGAAGAAAACGAAAAGTTGTCTCCTTGCCTCTTTCATGCTAATTAATGAAAGGAATTTAAACCCGTGATAGTCATAAGACAACAGACCAAAGGAAAAAAAAACAGATCAAGCCAAGGAAAAGAAAGCTGTACGTGCCTTTCAGTTAACAGACACAATACAGGTCTGAAGGAGGTAAGATTTGTATTTTTTATTCTACCCAAAATTTTCTGTGTTGCTTCAAAATTGTGCTTCAGAAGAGACTTGACTAAGTGAACTCTGAAAATGTTTTGTCTCCTTGGCTAGAATTCTCTTCAGTAAAGTCACTGGGTTTTATACTCTAGCTGTGCAAGGTAGGTAGATTAGCTGGATACCACCAAGTAGGATCTGTTGTGCTGTTTAAATGACAGAAACATGATTATTTGTGGATTTCTTCTTCACTATATTTGATCAGTTAGATTTTTAACTGGTCAGACGGCTTTTAGCTGGATGATTATTCCCTTAAGACTGGAAATTAAGATTATAATAGAAATTCCTTGCACATCTAAGTATAGATTGTCAGCAGACATAAATTTAGTATAACTATCTGAAAATGCACAGACCTCTGAGAGTTTATGCTGCTTGAAAACCTGGCCCTTAAGCACTTACAGGGAATAACAGAAATAAAGAAACAACTACTTGTAAGGACAATATTATTTTTTCTTCTTCGGAATAGTTTTTCTTTTCCAGGTAAATTGTCTTTCTTTCTATATTCCTGAGAGATTTTACTTCAGAAGTCTGCCATCACTTAGTACCTGAAAAGACTACGTCAAATTCTTCTCTGTTGCACTCGGATGCAAATACCTTGATGTCAGTGGAGCTATTCAAACCTAGACTACAGTTATGGAGTTTTGCCTTAAATTGGGACAGCTGCATATGTATATGGATCTACTTGATTCTGAAGATACCAGATTGTCCTGCCTCCCTAAAATGGTCCCATCAAAATGAAAAAGATAACAAATTATTTATTGCACTGAGGCACTGTATTTCTATCCTGTAGGTTTGAGCAGGACCAAGCTCACAAAATGCCCAGAAGAAACTACCATCCAGACAGGAACTTTTTCAGAGGGAAAGGACACAGCTATCTTGCAGCAGAAGAGTAAGCAAAACTTATGTTAGCATGTAAGCTGGTGAAAAAAATGTACATTGAAAGAAATGTACAAAATAGTATCAGAAAAAGTCACTGTTGTATATAGATGGAGTGCAATTTAGCTATTCTGTAGTTGTCTCTAATGTTTGTCAACGGTTAAGAAAAATCAGAATTGCAGAACTCAAGAATCTACAATTTCATCATATGATCACAAGTCATTAACCTTTGTAATAAAATTACCAGGTTTATTGAGGCTCATTTAGAATTTTCTTTTGAGGCTGTTGCAAGGTGACCTTTGCACTAAGTGTTATCTCCAGATCCACATACCTCTCTTCAGAACCTAAAAGGGACATTGTCTCACCCTGAAGAATACTATAAGTGAAAATTAATGCTGTACAAATGTGACTCTCAGTAAATTGTTTCTGGGTGAGACTCCACTTAAGCAGAACTAATTCAAGCTAATACTTTGTTAATTTTGTCTTACCATTAAATATGTTGGGTCCTGGATTACTAGAGACGCTATTCCACTGGTGATGTTTTATTACTTTAGACAAACATCTCCAGGGTGCTGGGGATATTTGTATGTTGAATGTTCTTCTGGTACTGGTTTACTGGCTCCCAGCCTTGGTGGCTTTTCCCATACACATGCATACTGCAACATAATTATTTCTCCATGTTCATCCCTGGGCAGAGAGAATAAACAAAGAGGAAGGGTTTCTCATAGTCCTTCCAAATCAGTTCACGTCTCCAAAAGAAAAAGCTGGCTAGTCATGTCTCATCATTTGAAACTAAGCATGCTCACCTCTAACAGCCATGAACTGCAGTGGCTGCAACTGTAAGCAGTTTTTCTAGATAGGCGGGGGGAAAAATGACTCTCTCCTTCCAGTACCAGAAGGAGCATGAAAAATGAACATAAACATGCACATGAAAAGCAGAAAGTAGTCTCAAAATGTAGAAAAGGCAGCAGTTGCTTGGAGGAGTAGTCTCTCCAAGTTTTAACTGTGCTGGGGACAGTAAGAAAACCAGTGGAGCCATCTCGTAACTTTGCAGATCAGCTGCAACATGGCTGCACCAGTTCTTGGGTTAAACAGATCTCCAGCCACCACAAAGTCCTGAAGTGCAGGAGCAACTTGCAAGATTCAGGTATTTGTGAAAAAGAAAATTTCTTTCACTCCAAGGGGCTTCATGCTTCAAACAGCACACAGGCATTTCAGACAAAAAGCCTGTTCTGCCACACAAATCTGCTTACATCTTCTTTCAGGCTTCACAGGTCACAAGGAAACACTTTTTTTGTGAGATTCTGAGTCAGTGAAAATGATAGCAAATAGGTATAAGAGATCTCTGGTAAGTCACATACCTCACTCCTCAGTCCCAGGAAAAGCCTGCTGGTAATTACTACAGGGCAACTGGATATGAGATATATAAAATATGTTAGAACGGGTTTATCCCGACTCGTGGTCATTTTCTTTCCTGTCCTCTTTTCCCTTTAAGCATTTTGCAGACTCTTCTATTCCTTAACAGGCAAAGAACAAAAAAAAAGGGAAGTGAATTCTGTATGTCTCAACGGGGAGGATATTAGCACAGGAGGAAGGGTTTTTCTGACTAGGAAACTTGCAATTCCTTTGTCAGCTTGCTTTCTGACAGTGGAACTGTGCTACTTCTCCCAAGCCCGGGGTCAGCAGTGGGAAGGATGCCTTATAGCACAGTCTGCAAAGCCTGCATTCCCTAAAATGACCCACTGACACCAACACTGTGCCTAGTGTGTCACGGAACAACCACTTAAGGATTACAGAGCTCTTGATGAATAATTCAAAGTTTCTTACTCGGGTTTTGAGGTTGTGTAGTGTTTTGTGTATCCAAAAAATCCTGTCACCAGCAGTTGTTGCAATATGATGCAATTAGGATACATTTCTCAATACTTGCTGCTTAGAAAAGTTTAACAAATAAACATGAGCTGTGTCTCTGCAGGGGTGGCGTTTATTTCACATGCTCTTCAAGTAGCACAATGCTGTTTGCTGGATTTACATGCAGGGATTTTTTTAGAAGCAGTAGTCACTGGTACATTATTATCTTCGAAGATAATTCCTCATTTTTAAAACGCTTAAGAACTTGGCAGATAATTTAGCTAACTGCTTAATCTACAGAGACTGGCTGAAGTTACTGATACTTTGTCTATTTTCTGAGGCAGATTCTGCTCCATGCCTTCCTTTGATAAAAGGCTACCGATACCAACTTTTGCTCTAACCATTCTTACTCCAGATGAATGCATCTAGTTCTGGTGTTAATTATTTTGTTTTGCTTTCCCAACAGAGCTCTGGGCATTGGACTCTTCATTTTGGTGCTGGCCATTTTACTTATCTTTGGCTGCTGGTATTACAGAAGACGTAGTGGCTATAAAAGTCTGCGGGTAAGCATGGCACCTCACTGTCCAGCATGCCATTATTCTGACAACATATCTTTATTTGTACTACATTAATGCAGAGAACCTCAAATCTGTAATAGGACATCATTACATCAGGGAATATATACGCCGACATATCCACAGGTAAAATCACACAACTGAAGCATGCCTTGCCCTGGAGAACTTGCAGGTCAGGCAAAGGGGTAAAAGGAAGCAGAAGCGCAGGGCGATGAAGGCAGTTGCCGAACTTCGCACAACACATCAGTGCAAAAACTGATCTCTAGGAAGTGTTATATTTAATATTTACACAAACCCAAAATGTGTTCTGTGTATTTTCATTTAAATAAAAATAACATATTCACTACTCATAAGACTTACTCCTAAATAAGGACAGATATAATTAGAGTAAATCTGGGAAGCACAAAAAGAAAAAAGCCTGTTACAAGTAACTAAGTAAATAATATGTTCATGTACAGGTGATGCATGACTTATTTGTACAAAAGTTGACTTGCAGTTTCACGATTTATAAAAAAGCAGGGCAGGTTTGAGGTTTTCTTTCTAAACACTACTTCCAAAAAATTCTACTTTGTGTCTTCTTAAAAAATATTTTTAAAAAAGGTACAATCCTTCTCACAACATCTGTTGTTAGAAGTCTCAAAGCTTTATCTTCAAAGTTCTGCTCTCCTATGAAAGGGGGGCCACTTTTAATCCTTTGAAGTGAAAGCTTTATCCAATGCATTTTACAGTAAATATCTTTCAGTTATCCTAATATTTTGAAAAAGATGTGACCATTTGGAATAAAAACCCATACCTCTCATCAAAGTCAGCAAATCCTTTTCCTTGCTGTTTACTGTTACCTTTCCAGTGATCTATCTAACACGTATATCAACTGGCAGAATACATAAAACCTGAACTTTCATAGTGAAGTGTTGCAAAAATGAAGGTAATACTCAAAAACGCTTCAAAAAGCAAACCAGAATTCTTTCATGCCTGGTTTGTGCGTCATGGTAAAAAGCACAATTTCTTTTTTAATTCCTTTTCATTGCAGATTGCTGCTTTCTGGTTTTGAAACTCAAATTTTTGTTGGGCTTTTTGGCTGGGGGAGAAGTGGTACAGAATGTATACAAAAGAAATGGTGGAAAAATGGAGAAGGAAAAAGTTAGAGACTAGAGAAAGAAATGAGTGGGATATAAATGAGGAAGCATTCAGGTATGTGAGAAGGTGTCAGTTCCTGCAGCCGTTCTGGATCTAAAAAATGTGATCGTCATTTTTCTGTCAATGTAATTGGATAATACTGGAGAGAAAGAGTATGTCTCAGCCGAGACAGCAAAAAGTGGCAGGCAGATCACCTGTCTGACTTGCTGGCACTGTGTCTGGCCCCAACCCCAGATTCTAATACATACTGTAAATGTGCTGTCAAATATTAAATTTAATAATAATAATGACATAATTTGCTCCAGCTTCACATTCTCTTCTTCCTTTCATCTTCTCTGCATTTCTTTATGATCTGTCACAGAGTAAAAGCTCCAGTGTGGGCACAATACGAACCATGGTAGGTGAGGGAACAATACCAGACTGCAAAATAGCTCTGCAGGAGTACAGAAACTTTAATTCTGTGGTAAGTTGCAACTCAAGGTTTCATTTACTTACAACATAATAAGACATGGTAAGACAATTTTAGTTCACAGTCACTCGTTAATGATTACTTTCTTGGGGTGTGCTCTCTAGATTTCATCTTCAATGCCTCTACATTAACTAGCAGCATTTTTAAAAATCTATTATTAAGAATTCTTTTTCTAAAAAATGCTCTCCTTTCACCCACCTTTATTGTTAAGTTGTATGATCATTATGCAACCTATTAGAATGATGTAACACCTGAATGCTGAAATATACTGAATGAACAAACGTCTCCCTAATAGATGTTCTGTCATTATGACAAACAAGAAATGGAGTGTGTCTGTTATACTATACCCTGACAAGGATTGTCAGGGATCATTATAAAACTTCAAGGTTTTAGGTCCTCTGATCATTATGGAAAGATTAACATTCAAAACCATAATTTTAAAAAAGTTAAAATAACTTAATTGATAAATATATGTGTCAAGTTGTAGTGTGTTTAAACACTTTTAGAATAGGAAAAAGGCTAATTTACAACCAGTTTTAAATAAGCTGCCCAAATTGTTAACATTGGAAATAAGACAACGTACCTGCATCAAGACTCTTAAAGAAAAGTTTCAGTATTAGTTTGAATTCTCAATATAAAAAAAAATTTCCTTTTCTTAAAAATTCCTGTCTCTGTAGTTCTGAAAATTCTCTCTTTGGATGAGTTATACGACCAAAATGAATTTAATCTGATGCAAAACCAAAAAACTTTTAGCAAAAACTAACCTTAAAAAAAAAAGACATAATGAAGGAGCTCAGCTATTTTAAGCTGTAGTACTATATCTGATATGAAGGTAAATAGCTCACTGCATCTTTAATGTAATTTTCTTGTACCTCAATTGTTTTTTCAATTTTTCACACCCATTCTGCTTATCATAGGTACCTGATGCTCCACCAGCTTACGACAAAATTACTGCAGATCAGTCACCACCACCTTATTCACCATGATAACACTGAATCTGAAACACTAAACATACTGATTCAATTTCTTCATGCTCCTTCTTAACTTCCTGTACATGCTTAACTTTCTTAAAGGTAAAATAATTTAAAAAAAAATCACATGCTTTCATTAGCAGTTGCTGAAAATTATTCCTGCTTAGTTTACAGAACTGGTTCTTGAAATGCTTCAATAAATCTGAAAGTGCTTTTGTTTTAAGTTTTTCATTTCATGTGATCAGATTAATACACTATACTCATTGGGCATCTTGCATCCGTCATAGATCTACCAAGAGTAAGTATATACCACTGAGTATCAACCAGAGCAGAAAGTGTTGGCACCTTTGTTTTAATCTTCCCCACTTACTCTCCCTTTCTTGAAAAAAGAAATAAATAAAGTATTCCCTAGAATGTAACGTACAAGAATCTGTCATAAAATGGGACAAAACCATTTGACTACATGTCCTGTTACGAAGAGTAACCATTTTCCTCACCAGCAGTTCTACCAGCAGTTCTAAAATTAACTTGCAAAAAGTGACTATGTTTTACAACAGACTCTACTTCACATCACTTGTTTATGTACCAGAAATGAAATAATTACTCATAAAATACGATCCAGGCAACCCAGGAATTTCTGCTTAAAGTCCATATTATTTCATAGTGGTCAATGGAAGTAATGACAATCACTTCTAGTCTCCTTCTGGCAGTCTTGTAAGAAAGGAAAAGACCTCGGTAGATACAGACCTTTACGTGTCATCTGTTTCTAACATGATGAAACAATAGGAGAAAATGTGTGAAGCCCACATTCCTTCAAGAAGACAGAAGACAGCAGACTCCAAGATGTTAATTCTTCCAGGTTGCCAGAACACTATCAGTAACAGAAAACAAAGAATTGATACACATAAAATAGGCTACGTACATTTGACAGTTATTGTTTACTTGCCAGATTATTACTTAAGATTATATGCACATCAACAGATTTCTACACAAGGCCTGATATCTCACAGCAGGAGGCAGCTAAAACAGTACATTTGTTAAACTGAAAAGTAGCTACAGAAGAAAATTATTTTGATAAAACAATTATTAACTGCTATTAGTAAAGAATCTAGTTCTTTGTAACTAAAAAAGCAAACACTAACACCTTAAAAGAAAAAAAAAGTTTTAAATACAAGGTAGATTTACTTGGCTAACATAAACTCCATATGTGCTAATAAATAATGACACAGATTTTAGAAATGTTTCTTTTGCAACAAAAATGTTTATATAGATTAGTAAAATTAGATACTTTTTGGAAGGTAATAAGTATCTGTAACTGGCTGTGAAAGGTTATAATTAATATTTACATAAATTCAGTTTTTATTTGTATTTAGAAATTTAGAGAGAAACTTTAACCTAAAAGGCTGTCTTACACCTGTTGTTTCCAATATACACCTTCAGGGAAAAAATTCTGTGGACTTGTTTAGTGACAAGAAGAATAATACAGAGGAAAAGATACAAAACACCAGTTTATAGCTAGTAAGTGCCAGAGATGTAGAACACAATGGCTGACTAAATTTTTTGCAGAACTGGTAAGCTGAAGCTTGGGGCTAATAATCTTTAGCAACTCCGTACTCTGGGGCAACATCCTTTCAAAAGACTGTGTGGTGCTACAATTGAATGGAATTGACATACACACTCATGGCTGAAAAAAAAAAAGTTATTTCTATAAAGATTAATTACTATAAAGATGTGAAGTGCTTAGAATTAAAAAAGTTTTACTTGATCACACAAGTTTTTCAGTAGTATCAGCACTAAATATGGTACTAGCCATTTCAAAAGCTTGTGAGGTAGTTAACAATGACCAAGTGGAAACATTTTTTTTCCAGAACTACATAAGACCAAGTAGTTGGAACTGCTCAGCAGCCAGAGCTGGAACTATTGAACTTTGACACTAATTTCTAGATACTTAAAGGAGAAGCCCTCTTGAAAACCTATCCTTAGTTTTCAGGAAGTCCTTCAATTTTTCCTCCTTGTGAAAGCAGTATTCTTTCTTTATATTCACAGTCAGACAGTGGTCTCAGATTTTAATTAGTGCATGAAAAGAGCAAGAAATGGAGGTTCATAGAGCACTGTGTTATGTAGGTGGAAGCTTCATCACTTGTGCTAAACGCCTTCACAAATTCAATTTTTCAAGTCTGGCTCTATACCCAACAAGAGTCCACTGGAGAGCCTGGCTGCTGATCCATTAGAAAATATCAATTCCGGGCAGGCCAGAACTTCAAAGCAAGAGACCCGTAATTGCCAAAGTTGCATGCTGCAAGAACTGGCTATGTTACGTACTTTCTGTATTACACTCCTTCACACTGCACTTGACTAAAGACAAGCTAAAACTCTCTAGGATGTCTATCCCATTAAAAAGCAAGAGAAATTTATAGAAACTTTTCAACTACCACACATGTGGAATGTGGTATAGAGTTTTCAGATTTCCAAGAAAGGCTTTCACATTAGACAGTCATATGATCCCAGAGTAATAAATAGTCACCAAAATTTAGATTTATAATTTCTCTGGTATGGTCATGTATGTACAGGGAGGGTGTAAAAGTCAAAGATCTCCTGCTCCTCTTTTTTAACTCTCTGTGCCATCAGGCTGCAACCAGATGCCTTGTATTACAACTATAATTGTCAATAAACATGATCTTTGCACTTCATCTTTTCCCACCAAATGAGCAAACGAAGAAACCCATGGACAATCTGAGTTCTCCCCCAGCTGCTGATGAACAGAGGTGGCTGGTCACAGCTGGATTATGATGCTCAGCTTGCTATGGGTCTGCATGAAACTGCTTCCATCAGAGAAGCAGATACACAATTATTAAAGCTTATCTATCTGTACAAGAGGACCTGAGCAATATCTCTATAGCTATGCATGCAACCCTTACGTGGATACAATGGACAACTTGAAAACCAGGCCTTTCATTAATATAGTGTGTTTTGGTCAGATTGGTAAATTATAATGGCAGTAGCAGTTGCATTGCCTGTGTTTGGATTCCTGGTGTGATCCTGCTGGATACCGTACTTCCTAATGAGGTTACAAGCCTCAATGGAGCCTTAAAAGATTCCAGAATATTGGTCAGCCATCGCAGCCATTGCAAAGGTAAAATGCAGCAGGTCCTGATGAGTGCAATCTTCCTGTCATACTGAACGATGCAGCAAGCACTCACTAGGCCAAGAGCCACAGGGTACGCACCACATATGTCAGAGAGCTATGATAAAAGAAAGTACCAAAGACTTTCCGCAGGAAGCACGTGGTTTCTTAGAGCCTCACCAGTGCAGTGTAACAGGACTGGCATACGCAGCTGGTTGCCGGGTCAATCCAGCGACACTCACCTCAGCAGTCTGTTGACTTAATACCTGCTGCAGCTGGGGATGCAGACAGATTATCTTGGTCTCAAGAACTGTATTAGTATTAACCATATGGCTTGTAATCTTTTAGTTAAATAAAACATTGCTAGCATATTTTGATTCATGTTTACATCTAATATTGGTAAAATATCCGTAACTTTGTTGGTGTATGTCCATGTATTTATTATGTGGCATAAGATTACATTTTCTTGCTTTAAAAGCAAAGTTTTTTCACTTCTCATGTAAAGGAAAAGGTTAATGAGTTCCTCTGTGCTTTGGAGAAGTGGCATTTATTCATTTGTATTTTTCTGTTGACTGCATATTAAACTGTGCAAAAAACTTGAAAGACTGTTGTGTGTTCACATCATTTCATTAAATGTATTTTGTTGCCCAATAGATCTGAAAAGTGCTTGAAGGTTTACAATGTTCTCTTTTGGCCACACATCTGCACTGAACTTTACATATTGTAATAAAGGTAGACTAGCAGCAGTATAAAGTTAAAAAAAGCTATCTACAGCTAGTATCTACACATCCAACACATGCTGACAGCGAAAAAACAGCCTGTGTGCACTTTTTGGAATTGACGCTCTGTATTCTGCATCCTTACGGAATTCTCTGATTTTCACTTTACTTCCTTTTCCCAGAAAATACTTGGCTTAGAGGCAGCTTGGTTTCTAATAAACAGAAAGAACCATTACTTACCTTGCTGCAAAAATCTGGCTGTGCAAGACATTCTGTCCAAAAAGGTTCTGCTCTTGGGCCAGTGCAAAAGACCACATTTTTGGGGGTAGCAGTGTTCCTAAATGCCTTGTGCTCACTGGAATATGAAGAGAACCAGAGACTCGTGGGCCCTATTTTACCAGGAAAATATGGCAGAATGCAGAATCCGCTGTGACAACACTATTGACACCTGAGCTACAAGCCACAAGATACTGCCTTCTCTAGTTCTGCCAGAAAACTCTTGCCATGTGATAGTGGTAAATTCCACTCTTGCTTAACTCACATGGGGCCAAAACCTGAACAAGGCTTGAGCAGCAGACATGCCTTCGCATTTCCAAACCATTTTAGAAAAGCCTCAATTACATGTTTGGACCACATTCTTTATTTGCTCCTTCCCTGAGAGGCACACCACATGAGCCGAGTACAAATCAGTACAAGACAAAGAGTGATGGCCTAATATAAATACTTTAGTCTTTCAAAACTAATTTTGTGGGGTCTTTCTAACTCTGCTAGCTTCCATTTCTAGCTGGGAGAAGCAGACTGCTCTGCTGCACATTCACTATGTTTTCTGCTTACACAGAAAAGCAGCCTTCCTTCTTCCCACTTCTTTTTTGAATTTACCTTATCCTCGGCTGCATTCTTGTAGCTATTAGGGAAAACAACTGAACCATTTTTATTGAAGAGTGTTTTCTAAACTTTTGGTTTCTATCAGTTTGTCCTTTCACACTTATCCTGGCCGAAGTAATGGATGTCTGTTTCTGCACACCATCACTTACACCCCAAGTCGCTCTACTGACACTCAGGAGCAAAACAGCTGCCCCTTTTAGACACTGTTCAGTGCTAGATTTACTGTCTGCAGTTGTTTGCAGGAGGAACTTTAGGCTTGTCACCTGGTAACCACATTCAGAAAAATCTTGGAACTGCTTCAGTATTTGCAGTGAAACAACAAAATCGTATGATAAGTGTTGAATATTCCCTGAACATTAATCTCCTGTAGAGGCATCCTTGCAAGGATTAAAAGGTATCAGATGCCTACCTTGTAATAAATTACTCCTATTTCTGTATCTCCAGAATCTTTCTGAACATTTTTGGTGACAACATAGATTTAAAAAGCCTGTCTTCTTGCATTTGTAATCCCCAGGATATGCAGTCCACATGCTCTACACCTCTTGGTTTTTGGCCTCACCAAACAGGAAGAACGACAATGGTATTTCAGTCAATTCCTCATTCAAAACTTCTGCTTTTTAGCAGGATTCATGCACCTCTCCTATCACTTCTTAAGCCAGAAAAGGAATTTTATGCTTTTTTGTCCAATGTTTTTCCGTCTGTCCTTCTCTGAATTACTTCTTGCCTTTTTCCAGTACCCTTTTCTCCGGCTGCAAAATCTGTTCTTTCATGTCACAGACAAGTCCAGGCTGAGTTCACACAATTCTTCTGGAATTACTGTTGGAGGCTGTGTATATATACTGGGGAAAATTAACTCATACTTCATCTATTTCTTGTTCTTTCCACTCCCTATCCATTCTCTACTAGCCACTACAGTGAAATAAATGCCCAGTCCAAGGTGCAGCTCTCACCAGGACTGCATGACTGTACCATTCTATATGCCAAAGTAAGAAACTTAATTATGGGCTGTTTTTTAACAAAAGGTTATGTTTTTGCATCAATTTCCTAGGCTATGGAAGGAGGAAAACACTTTAGGACAGGTCTCCCCCACTTTTTGTGTTTGTCTATCAAAGGTTCTTCTAAGATCACCTTGCAGAAAAGCACTCTACAGGCAAGAACAGTATTTTGAAGGCATAAAATGTGGTTGAACTGCACAATACTGGCCAGACAAACCTCAACCAAATTATTGTAATTATAGCATTGGCATGTTGCTAATATGAATTGACAAGGTTTTTTATAAATAGATGTAAGCAATTCCTTCTTCCCAATATTTAAAATTAAATATAACACTAATACCTGCTTTTTATACTTTGTAAATTGATTCCATCATAATTCCACTCTTTCTTTATTATAACCAAGGCACCCTGTGACTACATAGTAATACCCAATCACTAATCCCTCTTTGATATTCTATTTTACTGCTGCACGTGGTTAAAAAAAGGGAGTGAAGAATGATTCTACAAGTACCAGCACGTTATGTGGACAGGCTCTCAATGTATATGCTGCTACTTAGACGCCCAGGACGTATAAATAGCCAAAATAGTCTGATCTCATACTTGTACATTTACTAGAAGGAATCAGTATGAACAGCTAATTGTCTTCTTTCTGTGACACTGACAAGCAAAGTTCTAAAGCCTGAAGATAATCACAGAAATCACAGTTATAGTGGTTCCTTTCTTATCTTGTTTTCCTGTGTTATTTTTTATAAATGCAACCTGTCCATGCCACTCAGTCTTGAAAACAATTTCACTTTCTGTTAATTTTTCTGTCTTGTAAAAAGTAAGAATAGGGGAAAATAAAGCAGTAATCTAGTTGTCTAACCTTTAGTTATGGATGGGATGCTGGAAGAGGAGTCAGGGGACCAACTACTCTGCTCCCAGTTCTTCCATGTTGCTATGAGAACACTACTTCATTGTCTTCATCTGCAAAAGGTGGAAAATCATATTTATGCACATTTTAATACTTTCTGTGCAATAATTTCAAGAAATATTATAAGCAAATTTTATGTTTCCTTTATTTTGCTTTTACATACCATTTCCATTTAATGTGTTTAGTTCAGCTGAGATTGAAGTAAAAGGTACTGTAAGAACACCAACTTCCTGCAGAACTTCTGGACCCATCATATATGAAACAACAAAGTATCCTGGTTTCCAAGTTTACGCCAGACATCCAGGTATGACTATTAATCAGCAAATTCAGTATTTTGAGAAAATAAGACAAGACGTGTTTATCAAGATCTTGAAATTTGTTTTATGCCACTGTAGTTTCAAGGAAAATATTTAAAACAGAACATAATCTGTGTCACATCTGCAAAAGTGGCCTCTTCAAGAACTCAAAAATTTTTATTTGGGTGCCAATGTGTATAAAATGATCATGCACCTGATATACAGACTTAAGCTTGTATCCTGTGCAGAAAAACAGTGAGAGTTAAAAAATCACCATGTTCAAAATCATTACAGCAGTTTGTCCCTCTGCATTTTCAAGAAAGATAAAACAAACAAAAGTAGGCATTGCACACAGAGAGAAGAGTGCCAGACTTGCACTGATTTCAATAATCTCTTTTAAAGATCGTGTCTTCATAGCCATGATATTCTACAAGTGGTCTTACAGGACGAATGAAATTTATTTTGACATTGCTGTGTATTTGGTTTACACTTGATATAACCATAAAAAAGTTAGTGTAAGACTAAATAATACTCAGAAACCCAACTCCAAAATTTGAAATAATTATTATGAGAGAAAAATCATCATCACACTGCTGACTAGATTCGTAGTGCTTTTAGAACAAGCACTATTCTGATCCCACATGTGAAGGATATAGTAAAACTGGAAAATGTACACACAGCAATGACAGTAACTGATTAGTTCCATGTAAGAAATAATTGAATTGACTATATGTTTTTTTATTCTAGAAAAGGGACAACCAACATGGCAAAGGTCTATGTAGACCACATGGAAAAATGAATAAAGAGCAAAGGCTTATTGCATCTTAAAATATAAATATTATTTGCATCAAATTAAACTAGCAGGTGTCAGGTTTAGAAACAAACAGGAGATTTGTTTACACACTGTGTGAAAAACTTTACCACAGAAGGCTGTGGATGGTAATAATTTACATGTGCTCAAGATGAATGCTACAAAGGATTGGTCAATTTCATCAAGAAAAATACATGGAGAGCTATTAAATTGAAAAAAAAATCACAGCTGGCTGAAGAAGACTGGCTCACACATTAGTGGATACTACGAGAGTATTCAGGCCTGTTATTCTGCTCTTTTGAACTGCTACAGTTGACTGCTGCAAGAGACATGATGCTAGGACAGACGGACCTTTAGTCTGATACAGCATTTACTAATCTTTGAGTTAGTAAACTCACTTCAGGTGCAGCTTAGAGAGAACAGGCCACATGAATTTAAGTCTGTGAACACCTCCTGCTGTTCTGTGAGGAAACAGCCTCATCGTAACAAACATTCATGCTTCAATAAAAATGATTAATTTACTTTAAAACCAATTTGGGCTACTAAAATTATGCACTACCACAAAACATAAGCAAAACCAGCTAAGAAAAAAACTCTGTGATGAGGCTATGAACTCCCTTCAAATGTTAGTTTTTAGTAATTTTCTGACTTACATGGGACAAGTAAGTTTCTCTTCACTTATCAGGAGAATTTTTGCTTCACTTTTCGCATTGTACTCTTTGCTATGTCACACAGTGAAATCACAGTGGGTTTGAATGACTTGACAGTAACACACTTGGTTTGAACAGGTACTTCTATGACTCCTAACACTTGTCAAATTTAATTGCTTCTAGCATGGCAGAGGGAGAATCCCTAGAAGAAAATAGCACCACAAACATGAATGGGTTTGAACAGTGAGGCAAAATCAATGTCATTTTCTACTCAAAGCAAAGTAAAATTACTGTGCAGAGTATGTCCATTTAGGTAAATACCAAATATCTCATCCCAAATGTTAAAAAACTCAAAGTTTTGTATATGATATAGTGTCTGAATATCTGTATGTAATAACTGAAGGGGCCTAAAAGCAAGGCCTTTTACAAGCTCTGAGAAGTTGAACAAGTTTTCTGCAAAGATGGATTTATATATATATTTGTTTATAAATGTAATTGTCTTTTTAACTTCAAGTAAAGATGCAGATAGTTCTGCTTTTTCATTGTGTCTGTGAATATAATCTACTTTTTAACGGTTCTTTTTGTGCTATAGGTAGCACTATATGCTTGGTACAGAGAAAAAGATACATAGCAAATTGTCAACGGCTATTTACTTTCATTTGAAAGGAAGTCTCACTCTGATATTTATATTGTCGGAGAAGAGTGATGGGAAGAGGAATTTTATTCACAAAAATGGCTAAAGTTTGTTTTTACAAAATAATGAATCATGCAAACCCGTTACATAGCAGTTTGAAGCCTTTCTCCAGTAGGATTTGGAATCTGAACACGTGCCCAGTAGAGAATAAAAGTCCATGAAAATTTTAATCAAATTGAATCACACTTTGCATGTTGCAAAATTTATGCCTGCCAAATTATAAAATATTTATAAAACAATTATATAGTATTATCATACTAGTTCAGAAAATTTCTAATAAATCATTCAGGTAAGTAGCTTGAGTTCTGAGTTCTTCAATTAAGCTCTTCTAACTTTTCTCTTTATTAGAATTAATTATAGCATAAATCTTTGTACTACATTAGCACACAGAAAAATGTCATGCAAGATTTTTTTTCTCCATCCAGGGCACCTGCAATAGTAGAACCTAGTCTTAAACTTTCCAAACAATGTAGACATTCACTCCATAACAAACATAAATAAAAACTAAAAAGGAAAACCAGCCATTGTAACAGAAGAGAAAAATCCAAGTCAGTCAGTCCCAAGGTTCCACCACCGAAATGGAAATGTATTGTTGGTATATGTGGTTTTAGAGTAAGCAAAATGTCCATGAAGAGACTGCCATTTTCTGCCATCTTCCTCTGTTGGAAAAGTAACCTGCAGCATTCAACAGTCAGATTTAAAAAGCCTTAATGTTGTAAACTCTGGCAGGCAGACACCACTTACTACTAAGTGTCTTCAGAATCAATTACCTAACACCTTTAATGAGGAGTGGGCGAAGTGTACCAGGTAGCTTCTTCTAAAATAAAAACAAACCTTCTTTCACCCCGAAACAGCCAGCTTCCTTCTTTCCCAGGCCTGAGATAAGATGGAGATTGCTGATCTAGAGAGAGGCCATTTACCAACTCCAATTTTTCAGTTGTTGCAGAAGGGTAAGGTACCCATGGAAGGCACAAGCCCTTCTTTCCCCCACTTTCCCAGAACTCTAGTTACCTAGTTACCAGATTACTTTTCAGAACATTATGAAGGGCAGCCAACAGAGGGAGTAAGCTGTGGTCTTATTCTTCAACCCCAGATCCAAACTGCCAAACTGCGTATAGCAAACGGGGAAAGGAAGGAGAAAACTTGACAGGATAAGGACCAAAAGCTTAAGCTTTGTCCTGATGAAAATCAGTCTAAGACTGCTGCTAAATACAGATATGTAAGCTTTTATCCCCCTTTGAAGTCATAGCTATTAAAAAGGCAACTAACACTCATGAGTTCTTCTGAAATCTTCTAGTTTCTAAAAAAAACACAAAAAATCCAACACATATAAAGATGTTCAGACTAAAACTAGATCTTCCAAGCAACTAACAGAGACTATGACTTCAGATTCAAAAACAGCACTTGTAAAATCACCATCTTCCACAAAATAAGAGCTGCCTAATGGGCGCCCTTTCTTTATATGCTAAAGTCTTTATATGCTAAGTCTCAAAAGACATCAAAAAACTATTTCCATGAACGCTGCAGCAGGCACATGTGAACTCAGCTGATCTGCAGAAAATAACCCAAGGATTTAATCAGATCAAAAGCTGAATCTAAGCCAACAAATATACACAGCATGAAACCAGAAGGCTCATGTAATATGTGAATTATCCCCACTCAAAGCACTAATAAGGCCTCCTTTAGCACTGTGTGACATTTTAGTACTAGCATTCCAGATAGAACAATTAAAACGTGAAAAAAAAAAGTACAGATCTAGAAAGCACAACTGGTGAAAAAACTGGGTAGCTTGTTATGGCTAGACAGAATACTAAAGAGTGACCTTGTTACAGTTACCAGATATGTGAAAATGCATAAAAGGCTGTAAAAAAGAGAATAATAAATGGTTCAACAGATCTATGAGCTTTATGACAAAACATCATAGTGCTGAACAGCAACCAGTGCGACTTAGACTGGTGTCTTGAGAAACCATTTCTAGCCTTACTACATCACTGGTGATTTTAAGCAATATAACCAAACATTTATTAAGAATGGATGAAGTGTGGATTATCCTGTCCTGTATCAGGAGGACCACCAAGATGGCCTTCCTTCCAAGTCCTATCAAATCATGTGAAATGTAAACCACAACAAAGAGCAGAAGAGACTGAATAATTTCACCCTACTATATATTCCAAAAGCTGAGATGCATCTGCATGAAGTAGGAAGATGTATATATATGTATCCTGCCATGATGTAACAGATATACACATTTTTAAACTATTGCCAGAACAAAGCAGTACAGCAACTTGATTTATTATATGCAGATTCTTCTGCATTGTTGCTAAACAGTACACTGGTCCAAAGTTACGAAAATACTTAAAAAACTATACATTATGTAAACAAAACATAAATAAGACAGCATAGTTCTTTGTACATACAGTTTAGTACAGATTGTTACGAATTAATGAATATGTACAATTCTATACCATAGAATGCATTTTTACAATGCATAAATATTTTTTTTAAAGAAATAAATCAAAAATAAATTTCACAAAGAAAAAGGAGATATATACTGTCATAAACACACTGGCAAACAGTCCATACTGTAAGATGGAACATGTGCAAAGGGCTAGATTTCTCCAAACTAAAATGTTTAATGAACTCATTGGCCATTTCTGACCTTTTTACTAAAGAACACTCTGAAAAGTTTTGACAAACTAAATAAATTTTACTTCCTCCGAAGCCCCACAGGTAAACAGGAAAGAACTGTAATCTGAAGTAATATTGAGTAAATCAACTGTTTCAAACAATGTGAGAAATAATTATTCAATAGTTACAACTTCCAAAGTCAGAAGAATGCCCCAAAATTTCAAAGTGGCTCATTTGCAGTAAATTCAGGATGCAGCTTTGTCAGGTTTATCAATGCAAGATGACTGAGATGGAGGGAAGACAGTGGTAGGATTTCTGCTTGTGCACACAGTAACAGGAGGCAGTGAAGAAGACAGGGAAGAAACTTTTGATGCTGGAGTGTTTATAGCATTCAAAATGGCTCCCTCCGGACTGACCAACAGTTTTTTGATAGAAGTGTCTAAGTGAAACACTGAAGTGTTGCTTGGTAAATGAGAGTTTGGAGGATGAACAGCAGAAACCACAGACGATGTAGCTACAAGATTAACAGGAGATTTTATCACTGAAGACACAGACAGTGTCGCTGCAGACAGTGGAGTACATGAGCTAGCTGGAGTACTAAATATCTGGGGTGTTGCATGTACAACAGGTAAAACATCTGCAGACCCAAAAGAGTTCACGATTTTTGTAGAGCTCTTCAAAGGATGCTTTGATATTTGCCAACTTAATGAATTACTTGGTGCTAGGATGATTTTAGAGGTTATTGGATTAGCAATAGGTACACTTTGAGCCTCTTGACCATGGTTAATAGTTAAAGGAGTCGTCTGTTTTGTATTACAAGAGAGAAGAACAACATGGTTGCCAGCTCCAAGGCCTTGTGGTGGAACAACAAAACAATTACCGTTAATCATTATCTGAGTTCCAGGTGCCAAAGGCACACAGGTGTTAATGACTATTTTCTGTTGAATACAAGGTTCATTCAACTGACCACCTGCCTTGCTTGGTACAGTGGGTGAAGCTGCAGACATCTGAACGGTAGAAGCACAAGTGTAAGCATAACTTTGTTTCTCTGTACTGGGAGGCACCTGCTGGCACTGTAGGGAAGAAAAACTGGGAAAACGAGTAACTTTACTTGTATTTGGTGATGGAGCGGGCAAACTCTGAGGTTTGTGAATACCTGCATTACTTGGCAGAGTAGTTGAAACTCCTGATGACTGAAACTGAAGCAGTGTGGGCACCTGGCTTTTTGGTACTGGAGGAGGAACTGGAATTGCTGCCAACTGAGGAACTGTATGTAACACTTTGGGGGGAGTGGCTACAGATCCAGTCAAACTAATGACTGGCAATTGCAAAGCAGATGCTAAGTTTTGAGGAGATACTGTTGGTTGTGTTGTTGAAATCAGCACAGATGAAGAAAGATGTCCTGTTTTCACAGTTGATATACCCACACTATTTCCAATATTCGATGTACATAGTCGGTTACCCAGAACTGGCCTTATTCTTGAGGGATCATTTCCACCAATTAAGACAGTGGGCCATGTCCCAGAAGTAGAACCACCTGATGTTACCGAAACAGATTCTACACATGCATTTACTGTTGTTACTGTAGAGGTATTTTCAGCTTTTGTTGCAACACATGTAGATGCACTAACGGACACAGCACTTTGGCTCACAAAACCTGGAGCAGGAACCAAAGCACTACTACTTGTCAAAGACAGTGCCAAGGCCATGCTCTTTTTGTCTTCTGCCTTAGAAATGGCAGAGTGCAATATATTAACTGGTGGAGGCTGCTGTGCATTGCCTTTAGTATTTACAATGGTTTGACCTATATTTAGTCCAATTTTCACATCTTTCACTTGAGCAATAGTTGATGATGAATTTATTCTTATTGGTGCTCCTACTGTAGATGGGATCAGAACCAACTGTGGTTGCTCTGTGGCACTAACAAAGGTTTTGCTTAGGGAAGAAGGAAGGTTATGTTTCAATGACTCTGCAACTAGATTGGTGACTGATGGGCCATTGGCAATTTGTGTGTTAATGAAAACCAACTTCTGAGCATTAACACCAGTAGATGCTGGAGAGGGTATAATACTGACTCCTGATGCCCCACAGGGTGATAAAATAGGTGGATTTGTAACTAATGTAAGTTTCTGGACTGGAGCACCACTGATTAAATTTCCGTTTGTTGCTGAATTAGACTCAGATCGTATAGCAGGATGTGTTGTAGTTTTAGTATCACCTTGTTGCTGCACAGAATTTGGAGTTATGACAGTGTTATTTTGTCCAAAGGCAGTAACACTGGCAGGACTGTTTGGAGTTGCTGACATCAAATTGCTGGCTGATGAAATGGAGGATAAAGAAGGAGAGGACACATAGCAGGAGTTTGCTATTACTTGACCCAAAGTGCCCCCAACAGAAGGCTGCTGTAATGTGAATTTGATATTTTTCTCCATTGCCTGGGTAAAATCAGCTGGGAAAGCTGGAATGTTAACAGAAGAAGCTGTTGAGGGGGCAAATCCAGAAAGACATGATTGTCCAGCATATGGGAGACCAGACGTGGCTGTTACTACAGATGGAACAGTAGAGCATGGTAATGATGTGGTTTTTGGCACAAGAAAGGTCTGAAGTTGAGGTGCGTATGTGAAAACTGAACTAGAAGATAAACTACCAGGTAAAATCTGGTCTGGGTTTGTTCGCACTTTAACAATTCCTGTGTTTCCACCTCGTGTTGTGACGAGAATAGATTGTGATTCTCTTATACACACTGTCTTCAGCTCTTGCCTAGTTTCAAAGGAGTCAGTTGTTTGCTGTGAGGCAAGACTATGACAGGCAGAAACAGTGTTTGTAGACCCACTTAAGGTTGTTGCTGGTATCAAAGACTGGCTAGCTGTGGAAAGAGTAGGTGAAGTCAAAGACACATGGAGTGTGGCAGCTGAAACTGTAGTCTTGATTTTGTCAGCTTCAGTTTGGCTCACCTTAATTGTTGACGATAGCAAGTTACCTGCTGGAGTTACAGAAGGCAATGGTTGTGTAGTGTTCACGGGACCAGCCAGTTGTGACAAGTGGATAGTATTCTTGTTAAAAATTGTACTAGGCGACTGAGTGGTAGCATTTGCAGGGCCTGTTACCAGAACAGGTGTTAAAGGAACACTGACATTTGATATTTCTGGTAAAGTTGTACATCGCAGCTCAGATGATTTTTGCTGTAGTGACTGAATGTCCTTGGACACAATTTTTCCTTCCTTCTGCTGAATAAGAAAATTCTTAGGTAAAATAAGAACTTGTTGCATGACTTTTTCTCCAGTTTTAGGATCAATCACAGGTTGCATTTGAATTTTCACAGAGCTGTTGTGAAGATCTATTGGTACACAGTGGCCATTTGGCATTTTGTAAACCATTTGTAAAGGAGCCTTTGAACTGGTCTGGCAGGGTAATACTGGTTTTATCAGTGATGATTCCAAAGATGACAAAAGTGCCTTTTCAGAAGTAGATGAGTTTATGCCTGGGGGAGGTGACAGTTGATTTGTTAAGGTCACTTTGTTCCCAGTATTCTTGGCAAGCAATGCCTGGATGGGTTTGGTCCCTTTCAGATTTGATACTGATGTTGCAGGATCTGTCAAGGAAAAAGATCCTGGAGTTGAGCCTTCAAATTGTTTCAGCTCAGTCAAAGAACTATCTGGCTGCAGGCTACTTTCCACACTCTGGACCACAGCCTCATTAGTGCTCAGCTTAGCTTTCTTTCTTGGTGAAAGCTCATTAATGCTTTGATCCAGACAACTACTTTGCTTGGACTGTCGTTTAACACATTTGGGTAGTGTCTTGTGTATTTCTTTAGAAGCTGATTCTTTTTTCAGAATTCTGTTTTTTCCTGGAGGTAAATTCATCTCTAATAGTTTCATTTCATCTGCAAGGATATTGAAACAGAAAGTGTGTTTTACACATTTGGAACTGATACCTCTATATAACAATTTTACAGTGTCTAGCTAAAGGCAAAACATTAGTTTTCAAGTAGAAGGATATGTGGAAGGAGAATGCCAGCTTCTTTAATGGCATTTGGTCAAGGACCTTCTTCAAAGCAAAAAGGGGACAATATGAAAGGAGGAAGTCATGAACAAGAACATACAGGGACACAAACCTGACCAGTTTCTCCAGCATGGAGGCAGTGAGGAAAACCAAACCTGTTCATTCACACTAATTGATGAAGGCATGTGAGAGTGTGAGAATGTTTATTCTAGCAAAGTTATCTCATCTAGGACCTAGTTAATTGGGAAACTGAAGGAAAAACGGACAAGCGAGGAAAAAAAAAAAAAGACACAGATCTAACATACGATGACAAGAAACAGCCTCACCAGTCACAAGATCTGATGGCTATCGAGAAACTACATGTGCCCCTTCCAGGAAGATCAACCTGGACTTTGCAACTGATATGACTGTAAAGCAGGGAAAATCCTGGACACTGAGCTGTGAGGGATGTGGGAATCAACAGAGCTGTACAAACAACGCAGGGATGTAGAGAGGAAGGGCGAGCTGCAAGGACAGACGAGGAGGTCACAGCCTCTGTGACTGGTGCCAGCGACTGGGGGGGTGAGTGTCTGTACCTTCCCCAAATCCAGTGTGTGTGTGGGCAGTGTGTATGTATTCAGTGGCAAACTTCAAGCCAAACTAGCTGGTGAGCAAGGGGGCCTGGGGTCTGGGCTGGTGTATCAGGTGGACTTGTAAGCGTAGGGTGCCTGTGGGACAACGGTGTGAGGGCTATGTTTCATACCGGGCATTGAGCTGGACCAGCCAGCAAGCAGACCATGTATGAAGTGGGTAAGAGGGCCCAAGATGCAGGCAGGGGTGCTGAGTGGACAGAGGGGTCATGCATTGAGGTTTTGGCAAGGTTCTGGCAAGGTTTTGGCAGTGTGGGGCTGCAGAGAGGCCTCTGTGAGGAGAGGCCAGGAGCTGCCCTGTGCCAGACACGGCTGGCTCCAAAAGAGATCCACTGCAGGACATAGCTGAACTCATCAGCCAAGCTGGTGATGCCTCATGGAAAACGCTGTGCAGAAGAGTCCAACAGTGGGGAGTGAGGAAAAAATGTAGGGGAAACAACCCTGTAAACACTAAGGTCAGTGAAGAAGGAGGGGAAAAAGGTGGTCCAGGCACTGCAGTGGAATGCTCTGCAACTTGTGTAGACCATGGTGAAGCAGGCTGACCTCTTCCCATGGAGGACCATGCTGGAGGAGGTTATCTATGCTGCAGCCTGTTGAGGACCCCATTCCACAGCAGATGAATATGCCCTCAAGGAAGCTGCAGCCTGTGGAGAGCCCACACTGGAGGATGCTCCTGACAGGAACTGTGGTTATAGCAGACCCACTTGGGCAGTCTTATGGTGAAGGACTCTAGCCTTGGAGATGACCCATGGTGAAGCAGTTCGTGGAGGACTGTATCCCATGGAGGGACCCATACTGGAGCACGGCAAAAGTGTGAGGAAGGAGCAGCAGAGACTAAGTGTAATGAACTGACTGCAACCCCCAATCCCCATTCTTCTCTGTGCCACTTGACAGGGAAGGAGGCAGAAGAATTCAGAATGAAGTTGAGCCTGGGAAGAAGGTAGAGATGGGGCCTCGGGAGATGTTTAAGTTTTCGTCTTTGTTTCTCACCATCCTACTCTATTTATAATTGGCAATAAATCAAACTTATTTTCCCCAAATGAGTCTCTTTTGCCTGGGACAGTAACTGGTGATTGATCTCCCTGTCTGTATATCTTGACTCATGAGCTTTCCCCTCTTATTTTCACTCCCTGTCCTGTTAAGGAAAGGGATTGAGAGCAGCTGGGTGGGTGTCTGAGAGCCAGCCAAGGTCAACCCACCATAAACATAAATTCCAAGCAGGCCTACTATGTAATCACAGAAATAGTTAAGCACAAAAATGGCAAAAACTTGCACTAATCGGAATTTTCATCTTGGTCATGCCTGCCCTCTTCTAGTCTACATCTGTCAGACATGCATCACAAGCTATTTCAATATTACCACAGTAGTAGTTAAGGTGAAAAGCAGGACACAAGCTCACATGGAAAAATTAAGCTCCTGAATTAAGTTCAAACTATCAAATTCCAGTAAATGCTTACCATTGTCTGGGTGATCTTTTCTGGGAACGTCCACATGTTCTGCAGACTCTGAAGATTTACCATGTACTACTGCAAAAGAATCTTTGCCAGAATCAACTTCACTTTCATCATTACTCCACAATTCTCTGGTAAATTTATCATGGTCTGGATGTCTTTTAAAGTCATCATAGTCCTTCTTCAATCTAGACCTTGAAAACAACAAAACTAACTTTAGTAAAGAACCACACTGTTTTTAACATTTTTAAATTTGTATTTGCTGTCAAACAAAAAGTTTGTGTAGAATTGCATGTGCTCTTCAAAAAATTTCAGGGTAGCTCTGTCTGCAAGTCTCTAAAACCCAGAAAATGTGAAGTGACAGTAATGTCCTTGCCCTCACCAAAACTGAATTCTATGTCATTAAGTCTCTAACAACAGGCAAAAAGACTGAGTCAAATATGACCTTCACTGTTTTACTGCATACATCTTCTGTTTCTTCCTTCATCTTGCATTGTGACAAATGTAACTGTATGGACTTGAGTATTAACTGCAACAAGTCTACTCTTTTCCTTGAAGGCAACCCCAAGTAGACAAGTAAGGGAATTTTGTTTTTCTTAAATGCATCATGTTTTTGGCCCA
>Ga0181612_140464_pt1 | contig 25644 bp, 18 predicted proteins | sample HoacroProtozoa21_FD_119630 | JGI IMG/M metagenome (GOLD analysis project Ga0181612, IMG submission 119630) | Hoatzin crop microbial communities from Cojedes, Venezuel. Combined Assembly of Gp0051906, Gp0051904, Gp0051908
CCCCCCAGCCCGCAACGGGCCGCGGCGCGGCGGCGCCACCTGGCGGCGCGGCCGGGCCCCGGTGTCGCAGGGCCTTCAGGGGCGGGGGGGGGGGTGGGTGTGGGTGTGAAATAATGAAAAAAATACCTGCTTTAAATAGAAAAATTAGGTTTTACTTTGTACATAGGCAGCACAGATTTTAGCCACAAATAAAACACCTAGGCTGCATCGCAGTGTGGACTTTGACACACTTTGAAGCGCACGTATGTCCGTATTATCACATCTAAGAACTAGTCCTAAACAATTTCCTAGGAAAATATGATAACTCATGTATTTACAGTACCGTCTCTGCCCTACCAACAGTTCTCATGCCAGTTCTCCAGCCAACAAACCTGCTCTCTGTATTTAAACACTGTTTGCTGGCCGCAGCAGATGAGACTGCCGCCGATGCCTGTTAGCCAAGCAAAGCTCCCAGCCCAGGCTGCCGGGGCCTGCAACACTGGCAGTGCTCCCGCAGCTCTGCTGACGTGACAGGGACACCAACCTTAGGAAACGTCAGCTGGCAAACCGCCTGCATCCTCCAGTCCGCCCAGTTCCCTTCGGAGTTGGCCGCTTGGGTACGGGAGTAACATCACTTACCTGTCACAAGCAGTCGCAATCAGGATTAGTGCTGCTGTAGCACCTCCAGGAGCGTGAAGAATCGGTTGCTCTCCACTCATTTTTCTCCATTTCTTGCTTCACCAGTATAACTTGCTTGTTTTCAGTATTTCAGCAAAAACAGGAGGTGATGCTGATCCATCGACAAACCACGACACAGCCCCCATTTACACACGCGGGTATCATGGGACTACTTCAAAGCAATCCAAGGCCACTTCGCTTTTTATCCATTTTTCCCCTTTATAGTATATGAGATGCAACATGGGATCATTCCATAAATAAAGTAATAAACAGTAACAAAACACAATTAGCCTTTCCCAGGCTTGGGAATTCCCACCTGTTGGTGCAGCTGTTAGTATAAACATTGTCATACTTTTAAACGCCTAAAATACGTCACTGCTTTAAGGTGGCTGGTTTTCCTCCTCCCACCGGACAGATGCAACACTTCTTCACTGCAAGCAGCTGTTTCGTTCCCCAGTTCCCAGAGTTAAGCAGAGCCTCTGCAGGGCTTGTTCTTTCAAGGCTACAGACACCAAAACTTGGACTCCTTGATGCAAGTTTCACTTCAGAGTGACTTCTCCTTCAGCAGAAGTTGAATTCAACTCCAGAAGCTATTATTTCACCAGTTCCTCCACATTGCCACCCACGCCGCTGCGCTCGGGCTCCCCTGCTGCGCTCCTTGCTGCGTGCCCTGCAGCCAGCCCCTCCCTGCCGGGGGTCCCTTCTCCCTCAGCCCCTTGGCGCTGCCAGCAGGAACCCTCCTTCAGGTGATCCCTCGGGAGACAGCAGCGAGCGAGCGTCCACCTTCCCTGCCCCCGGGTGTGTCAGCGTGTCACGACCGTGGTCTTGCAGCCAGCTTCATGAGACCTCCCGAGGTCAGCCAGGCTCCCACGGCCCGAGGGATGCAGCCCTTGCCCAACAGCAGTGAGGCACCTCTGAATTCCAGTCAACACAAGCGCACGTTGGCACAAACCTTTTATTACCTCACACCTCCTCGCCACAGCTATCATTGAACAACTGGCATTCATATTCCGTAGGTATCACAAAAAGTTACAAAGTGTAAAATATGCTCACAACGTAAAAATTCTTGAGGGTTGATGTGTAAAGACTTCCTGTAAACAGAATTCGGCGGAGAGATGCTCACCCGCAAGGGACCAGGCAGGCACCGTCAGGCTGGGCGCGCTGCAGCGGCAGCGGCCGCGCGGCGCAGTGGCAGGGTACCTGTCTCGCTGGCAGACGACCAGCTGCCCGGGATTACCGGTGTCACTACAAGGCACGGAGAGCAACACACCCTGGCGCAGGCCCCAGCCAGCACGGACGCCCCAGCAGAACTGTGAGCGCTACCCGATTCTTCTCATCGTGGCTGGGGCAGGGGGTGCCACCACTCCTACCAGCTGCCTGCTCTTGCAAGCACGAACTGCGACTGAAGACTGCGCCAACACTAACGCTGACGAACATGGGAAGCCTCCTCGCAGCTGCAGCAATGGTACGGTCGGTGCCTGTGCCAGCCGCCACTGGTTACAGCCTACAGGGCTCTGGCCTTTAGGCTCAGTACTGCAGGGCTGTTGTACAAGTCCACACACTAACACAGAGGTAAATATTTTAGCTAACACCACGCCTATCCGGTTTCGAGACTGGCATTCTATTTTAAAATAGTCCTAGATACACTAGACAACCTGTTAATAAAAGGTGGTTTGGAAGGACCATCATAAGCAATACGCAGCAGGTACTGAGGAACAATACATATTTAAGTAGCTTGGAGTTTTTGTTTTGTTTTTCTTCTCCATCTTCCTGTGTTACAAAGCAATGAAAATTTTAGTAGTCAGAGTAACACAATCCCTGCTTGTTCTAGCTGTGCTAGTTATGTACGGTATTCGGAGCCCACAAATAATTCTCTCATGGAATTCAGAGGTAAGCCTGTCTGAACCAGATATTGCCCCCAAATCAGTGTCCTTATATCCCCTAGAAGTTTTAGCTAATCTGATCAACAACAATCCATTGTCACTTCCCGTCCTCAGCCCAACGCTAATGCTTCTAAATTCACATCCTGAGCTTCTATATCATTAAGGTAATAGGTAAAGAGCAGACTGAGAATGAGAGGAAATATCTCATTAGAGCAGATGATCTAGGAGAGAACAGTCAGACACAGACTCCAAATTCTTCTTTCATGAATACATCAGCACTGCTCGTCAGGTCAAGCCGCAAAAAAAAAACAAATCCGAAGGAAATTTCACACAGCTGGCTAAACAAAAACAGCTGCTCAGGGCTCATCACTACCACAGTCCTCGAGACCCTGGAGACCCCCTCCCAGGTACCAAACCTGCTGTGTATGACCTCCCTAGGCACATGCCCTTCCAAGAGCTGAACCAGTCCTGATATTAAACTCGTGCTAAACATGCACACTCACAGCGCTTCCTCTCCTCGAGCCCAGCTCCTAAAACCTGTTTCTGCTGAACAACAAGCCACCACTCAGTATCCTGTGCGCAGACATAATGCTTCAGAGATCATAACCCAGGGAAAGATGGACAGAGTGAGGAAGTAAGATGTCTACACCACAGTGATCAGCAGGCTGCGAAAGCATGGGAAGGGAGGGCAAAGCACACATGGCGCCAAGAAAGCTCAGGCAGAGTGGCGATGAATTGTGGGCACACTGGCAGCAGTCTGTCAGGGACGAGGGGGCTACTTCTTCAGGCCTCGCGAATTCCAGCCATGGCTCCCAGAAAGATATCTGTCATCCTAGAGAAAGCGAGAGCAGCATTCACTGGGTCAGTGCTGGTCGCATCTGAATGACAGATGGGCACTAGAAGGAACACCCATCCTAAGGAAAGCAGCATGTTGCTGGCAGTTTTTTGGAGCACATCAGATCAATGTACATCTGCTCTGTCTGGCAAATATTTACTCAGCTTTGGGGCTTTGGTTCATCAGGAGTCCACTCCTCAGGAGTCAAGGTATTTCCTCCCTTTTCTTTAAAGGCCTTTGTCTTGCTAAGATCTTTTCTTTGCACAGTTTTAACTTTTTCCCAAAACCCTAACTGCATTTCTTCTGAGGAGGCTGCAGCCCAGCAAGAACACAGTGCGTTCAGTGTCTTCGTGGAACCAGCACCGCTGTTCCCAGGGCATGCCAGTGCTGAACTGACCCAGCTGCAGTTACCCTAGGCTGCCCAACAAGCCTGTGCATGTCTTGTCAGAGCACCCAACTGATGTAACAGTCAGGCACCAAAACTGCTTAAAGTAAACCAAACACTTCAATAAAACCAGACCTGCAAAGTCCATGTGCAGATACTAAGCATTTACAAATACAAGAATTTACCTCGTAAAAAATGCAGTAATGTATTAATTCTCTTCACAGGCACACCATCATCTCAGAGACCTAGGTATTTTGACTTAAAAGAGGATAAGCCTTCTCTGAAATTTAGGCACTTGGTTTGAATGAAAAGCATCCTCGACCTGCTGCACCCTAGAGCTGTGCTGACACTGCCTTGGCAGGTACAGCCGTGTCACACTGCGGCACAGCTTTCCACATACTTCCCCACACCGATCAGCAGAGAAGAAAAAGGCGCACATCAAGTATGCTTTCCTTAGTGAAGTTTCAGAACTAGACTGAGCAAACTGGGCTCCCCCTCCTTCTGTGGAAGTGCTTGGCATACGATCATTTTTAATTTGCACAAGATGTAAAGTTCACGCTATTCCCCCACCACCTTCCTCAGTCACTTCTCCTGTCCTGTGCCTGCTGTCTCCTCTGAGGCTAGAACTACCAAAGCTGCTTCACCTTCCAAGCCAACAACCCAAAGAACAGCTTCTCCAAACAAAGTCACATTTTTCAGTGCTTCCCACCAGCCAGCATACACATGCACACAGAAAACTCAACGTGCTGTTCTTCTCCAAACAGGGGGTTGGCTCTGCTCCCTGACTTGGACAAACCCCTTTTGCTGATAGCCTATTCAGGGCAGAAAGCTGCTGTTTATTCTTGAGAGAATGACCTGATGTCACGTTTGATACATGCTGGTAAGTCTCAACTTCTAATCACAGACCTTTCAGGTTTTTACTTTTCCTGCTCGTGATCTCATGCTGGGGCAATTTCCGCTGCTCAAACTATGATTAGGTACGATGATGGTAAGAACATCCGCGCTGAGTCTCTCACTAGCATTTCTGGTACGCATGAACACAAAGGGACAACTCAAAACAGCACCGGCTTCGATGCTCACACCCTGAGGATTTCCCCCCCCTCCCAACGAGTAAGATAAAAAACAATAAATCATCTAATAATCCCTTCAAAATCATTCCTTACACAACAATAATTAGATTGCAAAATACAGATTGCAAGAAAGACATCTTTCAGCATACACTGTTTGTTTTTTTTTTCCATGAGATTTGGAATTACAAATTGCAATTTGCTACTCGAAGATGAGAGATTTATGCTCAGGGATTCCATAATTTCTTTTGTGTTCTTCAAATAGTTTTCTTAGTTCCTGTAGGTACAGTGCATGCAGCTGTTCAATCTCTTCAGTGGTGGGGTTCAAGTTCCGTTTTACAGGGATGGGGCTTCCCACTGTAAATCAAGCACAACAGCAGCATTAGCTTCACTGACATCTCTTTTGAAGTGGAGCTGTACTCGCTCCTGTAACAGCCCCACCACAGCCCTCAGCGAGGTGGAAGAATCACAGCACAACTCTCTTGCCCTGTGGCCTGATCCTGCCTTTCACAAACCCGAGCCCTGGGTCTGGTTCCACTTCCTTTTGATCAAGTTCAGGTAAAATGAATTTAAAACCCCTATCATTTCAGTTTGGCAGCAAATCAGCAAACGAGGAGGGGGTTAAGCTCTAACTTGAAGGAGCAGTTTACACTTCAACATACAATCCCATGGGCTATGTGCTGTCTTACCATCAGGGTAGTACTCCACAAGTTCATAATAGCATTTAAAAATGGACTTCTCACCATCTTCTGTTCTGATCTGAATACTCAAGGTATCCAGCGCGAGGTACATGCCTAAGAGGACAGTGGTGCTTTCAACCACACAGTCACACAAACAGGACTGAAGGAAATACAAATATCTTCCAATTTCCTCAAAATGGGTGTCACTGCACCAGTAATGTTGTTGGCTACCTCAGCTTAGGGAGTGGTAGCACGTAAAACCCCCAAACCCTGTAAGGTGTCTCTGAACCATCCATTCCCACAAATATCATTCCAACCACAGTGTTCTCCAGGCACTGTGCAAAGCCTGCTACCTGCTCTGCTGGAGCAAGAGCAAGAGGGAGCAGGGGAGGCAATTCCGCAGCAGTCCAGAGGGCATCCTGCTCCTCTGCCAAACGCAATGGCTAAAAAGCCTGCAATATGCTAAGAGCAGCTTCCCATGATCTCAGTCTTCTTTGTATTGTTCAATCACTACAGATTCTGACAGCTGTTCTTGCACTGGAGGCATTGAGCACTTAATAGACTCAACCGAGATTACAAACGAAGTCTGTAGAAAAGCAGAGTTAAAAGCACCCCCCAGGAGCTTTTACGAAGGCACCTGAAAATCCCTTTCAACAGATGTTGCCACTTCAAATTGGATGGTGTTGACTACAGGGAAGGGAAGTCTAGCCAGAACCACAACAGGGCTGATCGTGCACGCTCCTGCTGCAGGTTCAGCTGCCAACAGCTCTCGGGCCCCACACAGCACTGAAATTCAGACCTTACGTGGCTAGCGGTGGGAACCCAGCCCTGGATTGAGCAGTACCTTAGGAGGCATGGAATCAATATACATCCAGCACAGGATTTCCAGAAGCATGACTGGAAACACCAAACAATTCCCAAGTACTTCTGCAGCAGTCTCTTCTCCTAAGCGTGGAGACTTCTTGTGGAATTGGAAACTACACCAATCTCTCTAATTTTCTGCACAGCTTTCAGCAACCTGCTTATTTTGATAATTTAGAGTTGATTCTGTTTCTGAAAAGCAGTAATAATTTTCAGGAAAACCACAATTACTTCACTCACCAAGCCCAAAACATTCAGACATCAGTGACCTTGGTTTTGCTGCATTGTATCTCCTGGCTTTAGGAACCACGGCTTCTGAACCAGGAGGAAAATTGCCAATACCGAGCCACGTTGTCAACACAGCTAACCGGCTTGGGTGGAGCTCAGCACAACCCTGGAGCTTTCAGGAGCTGAGCTAACACTTTCAAAGCTGCGTTAAGCCATACTGAGGGCTGCCCCAAGGATGCAGGGACAAGGTGATAGCTTTCAAACATGATGAAACAGAGACACCGAAGGAAAGGGATTTCTTGAGATCATACAAGTTCTATTGCAAGACTGTGGTCCTGCTGAGTTGCAGCACTCCCATGCTTTAGCCATGGACCCCTCTATCTCAAAGTAAGAGACACTCTAAGCTTCAGAACACTCAATGTCATCAGCCCAAGGAAAAACTGCAGAAAATACACTGTTCTCATGCCAATGTTTTGAAAACTTTTTGGCTTTAAAACAAGTGACATTTTTAGCCTGCCTGCGTACAATGTGGGCTTTAAAAATTAAATCTTTTCTAAAACATTTAACTATATGCACTGATAAAGCACAGATCTGCACGAAATTTAACATTAAAAAAGCAACATTTTTGTCTTAAACATCTTGATTTGATTCATACTAAAATCAAACCATCCCTCCATTAAAGGGAGGGCCATCTTAAATGTCCTTTGTGGAATACAGAAAAGCTTGATTTACTTTTCTGTAGAAATAGGCTTCGTTCAGAATCTGGCTAAAAATGATTTATCAAAAAAATACAGACAGCCAGCTATGGTCTTCACATGATGCCCAGCACAACTTTTTTTAAATGTGTGGCTGTCAATAGCACTAGTTAAAGCTATTAAAAATCAAAAGACATTTGGTCCTACACTCCAGTGAAAGCAGAAGACCAGGGATGAAAACTTTTGGGCAAAAACACTTCCAGACTGCCTGTTGACATGGCATGCACTCTCTCAATTAAACATGAACGGATGTTTCCATGAGGAAAAAAACAAAAGGAAAGGAAAGACCCTAGGGAGTTGCAATGTCACCTGAGCAGCAGTCTGCTGAAGGGCTGTGGCAGAGCTGCTGCCAAGCGTCCTCTCTCCCTTCCCGCCTCCGTCTCTCCCCTGTTCTGATCAGCACGCATCAGGACTGCACCAGCTCCTTCCAGCAGCCTTGCTCTGGAGCACTGCTGCAGTGGCCATGCGGCAGCGGAAACACCCAACTGCTGCTTCTCTTCAGGGCTAAGAAATGAAGGTGCTGGGAATCCTAGAAACAAACTGCAGCATCCAGAATCCGCAGCAACAGCTGCAGAGCTGAGGCAGCCCTCTGATACAGACAACCCCTTGAGTTTCCTTGAGGACTGCTGAGGTTAAGAGCCTTTGAACAACTGTGAATGAAGAATAAGATGTGGCCTGGGACAGAAAGGGGAAAGGTAGAAAAGAATCCCCCATTTTAACTGGGGGAGGACAGGAATTTAAAAAAAAAAAATTACTTTGTTTTAAACCTCACATACTTGCTTTAGATGCACAGTAACCAATTGTTTCTGTTTGAACAGATTTATAAATTTACACAGGTATTAGCAGCACACTTACGCATTTATAAACATTTGCAAAAGCATTAGAAAAGGCACAGGGAACTTACCAACAGTATGAATAGGTTGCCTGTAAGGTATTAAGCCAAAACTGTATTGAAATACTCCTCTAGCATGAAATAGTGGTAAAGCAAAGCCCATTATCTTTCTCAACTTCTCCTGTACACCTCTGAGCCATGAACCTTTGGGGTTTGCGACTTGCTTGAATAGTTCATTTTCACCAAAGGAAAACACTGGGACCAGATGAGCCCTGTAAAACAACGAACACACCGAGAACTCCACGTCAGCCTGCACTCACACTGCAATTCACATCAGCAGCATGGAACAGGTTTCACAATAACCAGCACAGAAAACTCTGGACTTCATCAGCAACAGGCATTCAACTCTTCTGATATGCAGCTGCTTTGAGTTTTCTGGGTTTAACATAAAAAATAAGTGACTGGCATACAACTCGCAACTAGCTTTTGGGCAGTATTTAGCTGGTATTTACCTGTTCGTGATCATAAAAATGATTAATATATATCATAATCATAATTATGATCTTATCCACCACTATTTCAGCAAGTTCACTCTTGTTCCACTGCATTTTATCCCTTGGCAAGCAAAGAAGCCTCAACGCTAACCTTATAATGCTCCCAGCTGGGTGGTGTCAAAACCAGATCTTGGCTTTCTCCTCTGCCTTTTGACCGGAGTAATGCATGCACTTGACTCCCGCACAAAAACCATGACAAAACACAGACATCCTTACAGACATGAATGTAATGCCAAATTCCCCCACTGTTCAATTCTCAGTGAAATCCTGCTTCCTCCAGACTTCTTTGAAAACACTAGCCTTAATCCATTATTACCAGAGGTCAAATCCTACCCACAGAAATTACACTAACTCACTTTTGCTCCTTCACAGCCTAACAAATTCTTATTCAGTTCATGAACTGGCTTGGGAGCAAAGGCACTGATTAGCTCCCAGACAAATTACTTAGGCTGATGGAATCAGTGCAGTCGTCTCCAACATGCAAAACCACCACTATATTTAAAACTTTGACTGCAGTATGCTTTTTGATTAATGCTTAGTTTCATTAAGCAGCATTCCACGCAGTTTAACGAATAAAGAGCAGGGTAATCCTAAGCAGTCTCTGAAGGATATAGAGGTGCTTTATTTGCTTTACTTCAGTCTTAGCTTCTATATCTTAGCTCCATTTAGCCCACACTATCTTTGAGAAAACCTTAGTTTCAAATAGCAGCATTGCTATAATATTGTCGGGATGAATTACTGCAGAGCTCTGAATGCTTGAGGAAGATGCACTGAGGACAGAGCTGGCTGGGAAGTCCTGTGGACAATCAAAACCCACCTGTATGGAAAAAAGCCAGATGCTTTTACAGCTTTTCAAGCTTGAGGACCCCCAAAGACTACCATTCCCACTCACTATTCTGACTGGTGTCTGCTCAAAGGTTCTTTCTCAAATAGAGCATGTATCACCCAGCCACCCATAAAGGAAATATCAGAAAGCCTGGTACATACTGTGGCTGTGTAAATACTTTTTACTACAACACTAACAGGAACATCTTGTGGTGCAATAGCACGCTGAGACTGTGGGATTTTGTTTTAATCTGGTAAAGGCTTTTGCAAGGTGCTCTGTAGGAGGCTGAGACAGAGAAATAAGTAACTTATGATTGTGAAACTAAAGATAAGTTAGCTGATTCATCATTTGTTTCGTGTCTTTAGGATTTCTTCACTTCATATCAGGTATCTGTACTACTTTGGACCAAAAATGTCATTTCCAGAAGTGCAGATGACTTGCTGACGTACTCGTACCACACTTCACAAGGTCCTAGCCTAGGAACCACAGCTCCTCTGTGTTGGCAGTACAGGCACCAGGGCCAGCGAGCACAGGTCTCTGCATTGCCCCTTCCTCTTTTGGTATCTGATGCTGCAGATCGCAAGCACCAGAAACATATGCAGGCACTGATGGCAGGTGGTTCTTCTCATCTGCCTTCCGCAAGCCTCCCTCACCCTTTCACTTCTGTGTGAGCTGGAAGCTTGTTTCACATTTTGTTAACCGTTAGAAACAAAATGTTAAAACCAGAAACAATTACCATACGCAGAGTCTTTGGATAAGAGCTCAGGACTGCCAACAGTGCTGCAAGAGCTGTAATGCCTAAAGTCACACTGTCCTACTGTCCCACAGCCCTACTGTACAGAAATGAAGTCAGGATTCCTACGCTTCATGTTGAAGCGGTTTTTCTTGCAGGTGCTCAGACCCAGAATGACTTGTAGCCTGGTGGTTAAGGTGACCACGTGTGAGGTGTAGGTCTCCAGTCACTGGGGCAGAGGCAAGTGCTGTCACCCTAGTGGAGTGTTCTAGACAACTACGCCTCTTTAAGCAAGAGGAGAACCACCATTTGAAACAAAAGACTTAATAAGGAAAGAAGTGGCCATTCCTGTGTCTTGGAAGTGTCCTGATCTTGTTCTTGTCTGTTACGGATGCTTTTGAAATCAAGGCCATGCGAGGCACAGGTCTATGTAGTTTCTCAATACAAATCAGTTTAGATGAGAGACAAACACCAACCTTTGTGATCTGACTGATCAGACAATTATGGACATGTTCAAAAAAAAAAAAGCACCTAAATATTCTTCTAAACTTTATTGTTAAAAAAAATAAAAGCTACTGATAGTGTTTAGGATCCCACTGGATCAATCAGCAGTTGAGCCTCATTTAGGCACTAAAGTCCTAATTTAAATATGCAAGTGTTGTTTCTGGGTACAAATTAGACTAAAACGTTACTTTCTATTGGAGGACAGGTCCTTTATGAGACTTCCAAGAGGGTTTCTTATATATATCACTAGAATATTTTGACACAGAATAGTTTCTAGAAAAAAATGGACCTTAGCATCCTGTGTGTGAAAAGAGAGCTGCTCTTCTCAGAGACCACCTTTTTTCCAGTAAATGGCCTGAAAAAATGTTACAGATTTCTAAAGACTAATATTTTTTTCTCATTGTTTCGCATGTCAATATATAATCCTGGGAGCTGTTCAGAAAGCTTAGCAGGAAAAAGTCATTGGTTCCAATATTGTTAGTATACAAGACATCCAGACCAGTCCAGCACAAACACGATAGCTTATACTGTATAAATCACTCAAAGATATTAATATCATCTCTGTTTAGTTACACACCGATGGCTGCTTGATAGTAAAAAGTAAACTAGTTTTTCTTGAGATTTTCACGAAAAATTCCCAGAAGCTTACTTTTGCAAATAACAATCTTCAAAAGAAAGTCTTTAGAATAAAAGTAAAAACAAATCTTCCTAGACCACAATTTCCACTGATTTAATAAAACTGGGCCTAGCTTTTTCATATTTTTTGTTCAATTAAAAGGACAAGAAAATCCTGTTTTCATGCAACTTCAATTTACGGAACAGAAAACAGAATGTCTGCTTCATTCAGCAATAACAGCCAAGGTTTACTAATATTGTTTCATAACTCTGACTCTTTGCTAGTGCAAAAAACAACTGAAACAAAACACCAAGATATGCTAATAACACCCACTGCTCATAAATTATGAAAGTCAAAGGGAGCTTTCAGCACTCCCAGACTGGATCTAGGTGGACAGACTGGCTCCTATGCCAGACATCTGCACATTCTTAGGCAAGTAACTGTTTCAAATTCTAATTATATGAGTTTACTATATATAATACGAACTATATTTAAGAATCAATCTGTATTCAAAACATGCTTACTACGGCAGCCCAGCCCAGATAGGAAACCTACCCATGTTTCAAGGCCAGTTTAATAAAGCCCTTCCTCTTGAGGATGGTCAAAGTTAAACTTCCAGGATGCGCGTTCAGAGATTCTTCTGCTCCTCCGATCACGATGACGGATGCGTGGCCGCCCCCTTCGTTATTCAGCACGTGAGAGACACTCTCCTTCGCTACAGAAACCATTCCTTCAGGAGCAAACATTTTATGAGTGACTGCTAGATCTTCACGCACAAGTACAGTGGAACTTAAGAAATACTTTTAAATATCTAAACGATGTATCATAATTATTAAAGCACAGGACAGAGTTCAAAGATTTGGGTTCAGACCCCTCATCCTGCAACAGATCTGGTCTTAGGTTAACTCCTTTGACTTCATACTGATGAGCTAAATGCTATTTTCCTATCACAGAAGTTTTAAGATCTTCAGGGTAGAGCATGCTCTTCTGCCAACTTAACTCCCCCTCAGAGATTCTGTGCCTGAGAACAGCACAGTTGAATGGCAGCACATACTGTTGAGAGGCAGCAGCTAAAGCCATAAAGCAGGTGCATGTAAACACAGGCACAGAGGGTTTAACAGAATGAATAGAGGCCTTGTGAACTCAAACATGGATCTACACTGCCAAGCTGATCCCTTTCGTTCTTTTCAACGCCATAAAGCAGCAGCTCCAACTAAGGCAATGGCACGACAGCATCAGAAGCAGAAAAGGCTCACCTGTACCATTCCATTGACTGCATCAGCTAATTCTTCAGTAACCAGGACCAGGCACTCATCAATCTATTTAGACTAAAATAGCAGAATGCACGAAGCTTTCCTTACATCCCTGTTGATCCTGATACTTCTAATCAGCAGCACACTGCTGCACAAGCTTTCAACATCAACTTAGACCTTGCTGTGAACTTGGTGCTTCAAAAAACCCCCTTTCTAACAGATACGCATCTAACCCCTCCACAGTTCCTTTGTGCCATCAATATTACTTCAAAGGCTCACAGTGGTACCATTTGCCCAGAAGCCACATTTAGCTACATGGTGTTGAATTGATATAGTCTAAATTACAATCTAGAGATCCAGTCTAGGCTGCATTGTTCTTGTTTTTTTACAGGGTTAGTATCAAGGCGTGATCTTTCAGATGCTAAGCAAAGTCTTATCTCCTGCTACTGCTTGCTTTTTTCCCCTATCAGGGACATTACAACTTGGATTATGAAAATCTCCCAAGAAGGGCAAGATGACTGTGATGTAGTTTTGAGAGCTGGCCACCAAGAGGAAGAGCTTGCTACTGGAGCAAGTTCAGACCTCAGTAAAAAGCTACTTCCATTTGCCGCATATGCCTTCACAATCACTGATACTCTGAAAAATGCAGCTGACCTGAGGCTCACAAATAATCCAAGCAAGACCCACTGTCTTTCCCCAGGACAAATATATCTCCCTGCTGAAGCAGAGATGTCAGCCTGCATGCAGGGCACTGCTCCCCATCTGCTCACACAGCAGCACGGTAGTGCTGCAACTGCTCTTCCCAGTGACAACCAGTGCAGCCTGGCAGGCTTCAGAGACAGGGAGATGAAACAATGTGCTAGGAGCATGGCTTCCAGTAAACAGGAGATTCTGCAACTGTTTTATGATTTGACTGATAACCTGTATTATACCAAAGGTCCCCTCTGGTTTATCAGCTACATACCTGTGAAAAACAAGCCACAATGCTGACTATTCTTTAGCATGCTTTTTACTGAAGTTATTTCTCATCTAGCAGGTAAATATTTGTTCCTATGGGTCAAGATGCCAAAAACACGTAAAGCTGATTTCCAGGCTAGGCAATTTTTAGAACTGTTATCTTCTACCACTGCCAATCCCTTAACTTTGCAAGCCTGATAAAATCCCCTTGGAAATAACACTTGCATGGAAGGGTACACTGAAGTATACATGGATATGCAATTCTGATACTAATCTGAACAACATCCTAGGCACGTTTCTATAAATGGAGCAGCACAACAGCTTATCTGAAATCACAGCATCTGTGCTGCAGGAGTAAGAGCTAGATCTCTGTCTCCCAAACCTAGTCTTGTGCGCCAGAGAGTACTTACTCAAATGCTCTAGTTTAATGAATTTAGGTAAAATAACTCTTTTATTAAATCACCATGCGTGAACACTAGTCTTGATTTCATTATACATTCTACTGTTCCCCAAACTTTATTACTTCTTATTTTCACCTTTTATTACTGCAGTACCAGTCATGAATATCACCCCTTTATAACAAGTGCTACTTAGAACAGAGAAAAAAAAGCCCCTGTCTTTAAAGTTTACACCTCTATTAAAATTACACAAATTTGCAATATGGGACCTCAGTCAGAAGTAGGTAATTAACTTCTGACTAGAAAGATACTTGTCACGAGTAGGACTTTAAGCCTTTCCGGTAAGAGATTATCCTCAATTTGTTTTGTAAGTGTCTGTGCAATGACTAAATAATCTTATAAATTAATAAGCCCCTCTCTTCTTGTAAATAACTGATACTCAGTACTGCTGTCTCATAGTTCAAGGGAAAAACAACAATTTTTTTCTGAAAGAAAAAAACAGGTCAGTGATATAGTTTAACAAAGCTGTCAATAAAGCCTTTCAAACTGTTTTGCAACAACAGTTCATCATAAAACAGAGCACCAATTTAATCCATCACCAATGCTGATCCTTCTAAAGTGAAATTACTTGCCATTTATATGTACAGGAATAGACTAGACCTTACATTTGAAGCAGAAGCTGTAATACGGAGCAACAGCTGAGTCACTCTGTTTTTACCTACCAGCACTCATTATGTATTCTCTGAAGAAGGGACAGCTGAACCAGATGGGCATGATATGAAGATATGGAGTAAGCCCAGGATATAAATTTTCGAAACCTGAATTGGTGCAAAAGTTTCCAAAGGCTCCAGCTACCAGGACCCCATGAGGGTGAAAGCCAAGTAAGTAGTTGTGATTTGGATTCAGATCTGAAGTTTTTATAAGCTGAAAAATAGAGACAGCGGCAGACATTATAATACATACCTCAGAAGGATTCTCAAAAACAACAAGTATGTAAATTGCACACTGACAGGACACAGAACCGATGACAATTTATTTCCTTCTGAGCACTTCAAACTACTGTCCTGTTTCATAGCTGAAGAAAGTTTAAATAGATGTGTCTCAAGACATCATGTCTAGCATTTACTGTGCTGAGGCGCTATCTTGTGACCCAGCAGTCCAAGTAGAAAATCAGCCCCTGCACCTTTTTGTCACTATATATCAGGTTTCCCATGTTGTAAAAAGAAATTAACTTCATCCTATAGTAAGTATGAGAATTTTACCAAAGATGAGCCTCAGACATTTGTCCACACTCATGGCTATTCAAGCTGTCTCTGTTCCAATGTTTAGAGCTCTGCGAGAAACCTTTTACTCACATGAATGGGAAAGTATTCCCTGAAGTACTTCCAAACAGTCCAGTTTCTGATCCACTGGGACCGTCTGCCCCCTGTGCATGGCGTTTCCCAGTCGAGGTAGAGCCACAGCAGGTACAGAACAGCAAGGAACCAGAAGTTGCCCAGGATCAAGATGACAAAGAATCCACAGCAAAACTGTGCTGCAAGAGACAAAAAAGGGAAAAACCAGCAAGCATTAATCACACCTGTCTCCCTTAAGACACTGAATTCCCGGCCCTGATATTTTCATTACGGGTGCTACTCAAAATGCATACAAACCAAAGTTAGCTTATTCCACTTTGTGTGAATGTTGTTACATTGAGGGTGAAACACCTACAAGAGTGTATCACCTCAGCCTATATTTCCTACTCTATTGCATAACTGGATGAATAAGCCTAAAATGATGTTAGTTTACTTTAATAAAACAAAAGCATGAACTGAGGACCAACGCACTTGTCTTCTCTGCACGGTGATGGTGAACACTAATGTTTGGTAGAGAGCATCTGGTTTACCTAATACAGAATAAAAGGAGACAGGAAGAGCTAGCAAAGATGTGATGCTCCAATGGGCAAGAAGGGTGGAAAGCTGGGGAAGGAAAGAGGGGAAAGGGAGCCACAGCAAGGTCTCTCTTCTAATGGGAGTGGTGTCAGGCAATCATTTCCCCTTTCTGTTTCTTAATTTCTTTGCCTACAAAATAGGGATGGTAGTTGCACTCCCTGTGACAAGCACTCTGTGACTGGCCAAGGAAATGCACTAGACAAGACCAAAATATTAAGAGGTTCCATTTCAGCCTCTAAACGCGTCACTGTAGGCAGCAGCTCACCATTGCTATGGGAACACAATGGAAGTTTTAAGTCCTGATAGTTTCAGACCTGGGTTAACAAGAATTTTAACATCCTACTACAATAATGATATATAGCAAGTATATTACAATTCAAAGAGCAAGAAAAAGTTGTTTGATTAAACACCATGCATTACTTTGGGGCTCAACCCTGAAACGATTTTTCAGGGAGACTGCCTATGGACACATTCCCTTTGTAGGACTTTCAGAATTTTGCACCCTCGCAGCATCTATGGGCAGAGCCAGCTGCAGCAGAGTACAGCAGTACCTGCTGCTCTCTGCCCTGAAGCACGCCCTGCAGCAGCCTGCTCGCTCTGACACTTTGTGAGCAAAATGCATCAGGGTCACGGATCACAGTAATTCACCAGATGCCGAATTCCAGGTTTGCAAGGAAGCCAGGGGTTTAGCATCATGTCTTTGCACAATGGCAAGCAAAACAGGATCCAGTCCTCACTGGAAGTCTCAACAGGCAGAGTTGTACGAAACAGGAATTTTTCTGTGATATTTTACAAAGCAGAAGTAGTACTTTCTATGTCCCACAATTGACTGACTTTTATGAGGGCAATAACCTATTATGTCCTAAAAGGAGTTACAGCAGTGAAACATACTAGGCTAAATAAGAGGGCAGAGTAAAAAAAAGTAACAGAAGTAGATCAGGTAATAATTTGGCTAACACAACATGAATATTACCAGAACAGAAAACTTTGAAATAAGCAGATGGACCGACAGTAAAAACCACTCATTCTAGTTAAGACCAACTTCATTCAAGAGGACGATTACTTGGGTGTTGAAAACTCACAGCAGATTCCCTATAGCCAGCAGGTTTCAAACTGCTGAAATTCAGAGTTGGTCTATGGGCACTCTTGTGTTTCCTCCAACCTGAATACTTATTTTTTCTGAACTTCTGCCAGCTTGTCCTTGTTCCTAGTTTGACTGTGCCTTCGGAGAAGAAATGGATATATTGTCATGGGGTAACTGAGAAATACTGCAGAATCCAGAAGCAGGCAGAACAAGCAAAGCTGCTGGTTAGATTGAGTAGGAAAGAAAGGAATGAACATTTCCATTTCTAGCAGGGAAGGAACAAAAAAATAAGGAATTGCATTTGCTCTGAGGAAGGATGAAGGGAACAACCACAAACAAAACCAGAAGCAGGATCAAATCTACTGTTTTGAAGGGTTCTCTGTTCTTCAGTACCGTCAGTACAGCAGCTCATTGCTTCCTGCTTAAACAGGCAACTCTGGTCTTGCACAGAGAAGCACCTCAGTAAGAGCTCTAGAAAAATACCACAGCTAACTTAGACCCACAGACCTCCAAACTCGATGTGGAAAACTCCCAAAAGCTGCAACACCAAGTTCTAGGGAACATCATTAATGCAGGACAAGTAACACAGGTGAAAGACGACACTCAATTCCACTGCTTCGGAGGGAGAACTCACCGAGAACCCCACAGCAGCAACACTTAAAAATCGAGCACAGAAATATTTTGAGGAAAAGTCATTACCTGTTCTTTGAAGAAGAGATTCTGAAACTACAGAAATTTCTAGGAATGCTAATCTGGACAGGATGCCAAGGTTCACGGTCTAAGTTTGAATAAGTATGAGAAGTTTTTTTTAATTGCTATAGATCAATTAATTTCAAGCTGTTACGCAAAAATTGGTAAATATTTGTATTTCCTACCCTTCCTTTCAGAAGGACTTTTGGCTCTGTGCAGAATCATGGCGTTTTACTATCAGTTTCTTATCCAAATAGCTGAAAGATGCTTTGGATCAAAGCATCCTTGCTGTGAGAGCTAACCAGATCAGCAGCAGTGCTAGATAGCACTACTTAATACTATGCAGACAAACATACACGAGAGCAACAAGTTCGCTGCCTTGCTTTAGCTAGAACACGTTTCTGCATGCATGTAAGGTATGGGGAGATAAGTATGCTGTCAGCACTTCCTAAGGGAGCTCAGCATCTTGTAGGACAAAGCCGATTTATTACTGCATTTGAAATGAGACACGCAAAGCAAATTCCTTTTACCATACCTCCTTATTATTTCAGTCCATTAACAGCCTGCAAGATGACTTCAACACTGATGACTCAAAACCAAGGAGCCTATAAACACAAACCTAGTGTTTTCTCCTTCAGAGAAGACAGTGATAAATAAATGGCAACCACTTTACTCAAAATCATAAACACATTCCAGGAAAAAGGTGAGTAACTTGGAATTCGTCACTTCACTATCTCATGGTATCCTTGGGCATAGTTCCAGCGTACACTGCAAGCATAATTTTTTGCTTGAACTTGAATTAAAGCTTTGAAAATCTCTCTGTGGTGTATTGGAACAATGGGGGAAAAAGGGGAACAATATGGATTAAAAGACAAATCACTACCATGTGTGACTCTGAACACCTGGTTTGCCAACCAACATTGGCAAGTCCCTTTCCCTCCATTTCCCTGTTTACAACATGTGGATACTCATCTGTTGCAGGGAATGGATGAAAAATATTATATATAGTGTTAGCTAGCACCAATGGCAGCCATCCTGCGCTATGATGTTTGAACACCTGATGCCTCACTCTGAATTTGCAGCGGTGGGCACCAAAGTCATAAAACAGCTACATATCACAGAGATAGGAAGTAGGAAACCAGCACACTGGGTGGGGAAATACGGGTGATCCCAGCAACTGGGAGCTCTGAATGCATTTGTAGTTACTAAAGAGTAAAAAATGTTTGAGTAATATCTACTGTCAGAGCCACCAAATCTAAGATTGTCCACTAGAAGAAAAGCTTCCTGTTACTAGACAAAGGTCTTCATCATATGGTATAGTTTTAGGTCGCCCTGCGAGGAGCAGGGAGCTGGACACACTCAATGATCCTTATGGGTCCCTTCCAACTGGAGGTATTCTACAATTTCACGATCCTACTCTCAGAGCAGTCGCAGACCATGTCCGGCCAGTGCAGACGTACCCTAGGTGGCCAGGGTGCTGATGTGAATCCAGCAAGCACTACCTGTATGTAGTACCCCGCGAAGCCAAGCAAAGCAGCTCGCATTGCTTTCGAACAGAACACTGGAGGGAACACACAAGGTGAACTGCACAGTGATGGTTTCATCTCTAATGAACATTTGCTCCTCTCTATTATCCCTCAAAGTACCACTGGTAAGTTGATTTCAGCATTAAAAAACCATTTCCCCTGCATAGTGGATTCTTTCATTAGGAAAAAAAAAAAAACCAGCCTTAATTTATGGAAATACTTTCCGAATTATTCATAAGTGGTAAAGAAAGGGGTAGAAATGTAAATGAAATAACACATACAACAAATGAACTCCAACAGTCCACCCAAAGGAAGACCTGAGACAACAGACAGCACCTGAGAGAGGCAATCTGCCAAGGCAAAAATAAGCAAGTTCACAGCTCTGTAGCTTTTATATAGAAAGCCTTTTCTTAAAAAAATGGAGTCATAATGTTACTACTATCCTGTTTAGATCCTACTAGTCTGTGCAATTCTGCCAATATACTGATTTTCACCAGAACCAGGGGAACTTGCTGCCACTTTCTACCCATGGCAGATATAGGCTCCCCAGCAAGAATTACATCCCCAAAGAACAAACTGGGACTTTATGTAAACTAACTGCACTGAATTGTTAAAAGTCCACGTGAATTTGGTAGCTGTCTCCAGGACCGAGGTAGCAAGGAGATCAGCATTTGCTGAACACTTACCAGTCTCCTGTAGTGGAGGACCTTTCTCAGTTTATTGGTCACAACTGGAGGCCCCAGTCACAAGGATATTTGAGCATTCCTACCAAAGAAGATGGATTTCAACACCACTATGATAATAAACGCAAACCCTCAGATGCCAAGGTTTGGAGGCTGGTTTATAGGCTTGTTTACCCTGGAATTTGGTTCCAGTTCCCAAGCAAGCAGACCTTCCATTGACAAATACTGATAAACTAGAGATATGGAGCATTAGGCGCTATTGACTTGTAGATAGAGTGGTCTGGCTACAGTAAATCCCCGAGTTACTAATTACCATATCCGGAGAAAAAATGCCAAATGTAGTCCACGTATTTCCTGTTTCTTTTGTTTCTCCTTAGGCATCCACTATCAGTCAGTTCACATACAGTTTGCCAAGCCAGGGCCTTTGGCCTGACGCAGCACAGCCATTTTTCTGTTCTTATCCTTAAGAGATACAAACAAATAGACATGGTTAAATTCCCTCCCTAATAGACATGGTTAAATTCCCTCCCTAAGATGTAGGTAACATAGGTAGCATTCCTAGAAATACTAGTCAGTCAAGCATCCGTAAGAACCCTGTTATTCTCTGTGATCACACATCAGTCCCTGCCCATGGGCCAGCAATAAGCTTCAGGGACAGACGAGTACAGACTGACAAAAACAAGTAGCAATACCAGCCAGCCTGCTAGGAAAGGCTCATAGAGCTTTGCTGAGTTGTCTTAGGTATCAAAAGAGAGTTTTTTTAAAAAAGGCTTTGAGGAAGAATGAGACCATTTCAGTTAGCCAGCTACAGCTGATGAATTCAATCAGCACCAGATAACAAAACATCATGACAGGTTTGGGGAGAAGGTTATTTTTCGCTTTACACTTACATCTGCTTTCTCAACACTTCAGTCACTTATTATTCCAGCAGCAATATCTTACTCTGTGGCAAAAGTTTTATCATTTCTATTCCTTTGGGGAAGCCAGATTCATAACTCAAAACTGTCTCCAGCCAAGTTCAATTAACAGAGCACTTCATCCTACTTGCTACATGCACAGAAGTTTAATCGCTAGAGAACGGGAGGTACTTCAATATACACCAATGTCTTTAGCATTTTCTTTTGTGGCTTCATGCATATTGAAGTATATCTTTTATCATGTACTGATTTTGTATTAATAATTATTTTGCAAGTAAACACAGGAGTGCATGCACAACAGTCACTTCCTAGGTCCCCAGTAAACAGACTAGTGCGCTACTGCTGGACCTAGAAAGTGAGCCATAAAAGATGCACCATCCTCCCCTACCACCACCTAGTCTCCAAACAAAATCTTGGTATCCTTGTCATAGGGTTAAAATCTCTCTCATTTCCATCTCTCATTGTCTGGACCAAGACACCAGAACCCCACCCAAGTTACCCAGTTCTGCATTTGATTTTGTACACGCTCAGATTCCACTGTGCCTTTTCACATCAAATGCACAGAAGCTGGCAGAGAAGCTCACCCATTCACCTTCTAGCTTGATTTTCTCCAAAACTGTCATTTGATTTGTGTATGTTAGAGAGGAAGAAAAACAAAAGGCTAAGGCACCTGCAAAGAAGCCCTTAAATCAAATCTCACTGATTTTTGTTTAAATTGTTTTGCCTTTAAAGGAACCTTTTGATCTACCTCCCACCTAGGTACTAATCACCTCCTGATACAAACTGAGCCTCATTCACAGATGTGCAGTACTGAGGCACACTTACATACCAAGGGTAAATCGCTGCCAAATTACTGTGCGAGAAACAGAAAACCTACCCCAGTTCCTAACAGGAGGGTATGAGACATAACTATTGACTGCAGCAAAATTCATTCAGTCAAAATTCTTAAGAAAAAGATTTCCAAGCTTAAAACCAAAGATTTCATGCTAAACACCAGTGACACCTGTTGCATTTACTGACAGTGACAATTTCTTTGTGTAGCTGTACCATGGAACCTACAGTACCTCTTTGCTCTTGCCCTCAGTCAGTCCAGCAGCACTTGAAGGCTTGGAGATTTCATTTCTCCAGGCGACCTTCTGCCTGGGGTTGGGCCGGGCAATGGCACAGCGATCCCACAAGCGGGTATCAGTACACAGCTTCAGAGGCAGACATGATGCAGGTGCTGCATGAGCTTGGAACAGAGCCAGACCTGCCCCAAGACTGTCACCCCTTGGCCAAGTTGATGAACCTCTAATAACAGTAATCACAGGCATAAAACTACATCTATCGCAATTGTCTGCTTGAGCCTTTTTCCGAAGTAGGTACTCTGAAATTGTAAAGCTTCATGAATTTGCTGTTTCAGCAGTGAAACACTAATGACTTGAAATCATGCTTCAGCCTGAAGCCGTTTCGGATTTCTGCTTAACGCGGCAAGCAACAGCATCATTTTAGCGTTTCCTGTATTTCAGTTTTTACAGCTTTAGTTTTCTAGACTCCAGGCTGACACCACTCTCTTAAAAGAAGAAAGAATCCTATTTAGAACACTTTTCCTTTTCATGGAACTTGACCTGAACTGTTTTAGCCTGCTGCACTTAGAGCACAAAAGAAAGCAAACCACATGGCAGTTTCAGCTGTTACAGGGTGGGAAACTGTTAGAGGGGCATTTCTTTCATCTAACCCAGAAGCTCTTAAACACAGATCACAGTATTCCAGAACTCATTTTTGCTTCTGGTGCCATGCCCCTGGATAACTAACAGAATAACCACTGCTACAATGAAAACTTGTCTTTCTTGCTTGAGGGAGAACTTTGGCAGCTTGCAGCACAGAGCAGGGAAGCACAAGAACTTACAGCCAGAATTTTAAAGAGCTTCCTTTTGTACGTAATGAAATTCTGTGCACATCTGTACAGCTTTTTTGAGGCAGAGTCATGTTTATTCTGCCTACACTGTACAGCAGAAGCAACGTATCTGTAGTGCAGACCCAGCCCAAGCCAGCATACTGTGCTAAGCTCTTTCTATGAGTGGTGATGAGATTCAGTCTTCAGCAACTACTGCCTATATGTATTTCACGCCAACTTGTGAGCAGCCTTTAGTCACACAAGCAAGAGGGCATTTTCAGTCATCAGTTCCACAGTCTCAGAAAACCATGCAGCATTACAATAAAGCAAGCCTGGAGAGCAAGGGGCAAAGACCAACACAACATTATTTTTACATTAAATTCAGCTATTCTTCAGGGTCTCAGTCAGGAAGATAAAACCAATGCTTGATTTTCCAAGTCTTCTATCCAAGGCACATTATGGATTCTAAGCTCTAATAGACTCATATTGCCCCTTACGGCTTACTCGGTGTGCCAAATCATGTTTTCACATGTCACTTCCCGGATTTAAAGAATATCACTACCCGATCCAGCTTTTGCCTTTCAAGGCACTAATTTTTAGAGTCATCTCACTTTATCTGTTAGTCCTATCGGTCCATTTTATTAAGCTATGGCACCTCACCACATACCTAGATGAACAACTTTAGGAACAAAGCCAGTACCCTATTTATTCACTGCTCTAAACTGAATCCTTGTATCTATAATATGAATCATCAGTTATCATATGGTGTTATCTGTTCATGTTTTCACATGCAGATATTTTTACATAAGAAAGACTGAGTCTACAGAAGATCTTGCATAGTTTAAACTAGTTCCAGCCATATGCCAACCCTCAAACAACACCTACTCCTCCAACCTATGCTGTGATGAATTTGCATAGTATTTCACTTGTACTGGGGCATCCCCTGAATGATTTGAAAGTGGTCCTTTTGAATTCAAGAGCTTACAAGCAATCTTTCCATACTTTGTCTGCTCAGCACACAAAAAAAGGCTGAAAAATCCAGACATAATGGCAATCCAGAACATGAGAAACCAACCAATTTTTCACTTCTTTAAGTCATTTAGGATTCAGTCATCTGGATTTTCCTGGAGCTAAGTGAAATTTTTTAGCCAGATCACTCTGACTGTCCTGTGACCAAAAAGGTAAGACTACAAAATGACCAGGTCACCTTGGTTAGCTCTAAAGATAAACATCCCCATGAAAGCACAAGCAGATTACTACTAGAATCAGTCTGCCAACCAAATCTGAGCATTCTTGCAAACAGATTTTTTCATGATCACATGCACTCACTATATTAAATGTAACCAGCTGCAAGCCCACCTCCTCGTTGATTTTCCTTGACATTTATTCCCAGGCAGCGCCAGCTGCAGAAGACAGCTGCCTACTTCTCCCACTGAACTGCAGCAGCAGTGGATTTTCTGCAGCCCGATTACTTCTAGTAAGCACAGGACATCATTATCTGCAGCAGCATTGTTACAAACCAAGCTAGGATAAAAATTGTTGCCTTCCGCTGCCACTGAACTTCCACGGCATTGTCATTAGACCGGAATAATGACACATGACAAGATCTAATTCAATAACAGAAAATTAAAAGCATAGGCTATTAACAACGTAGCCACAAACGTGAGCTGTTTATAATCCAACTACATACAATTTAGAGGTAACATAAACCAGCCAAGAGCCAAGGATAAATCTGTGAAGGTGCTTCACAGCCGCCATGCTTCCCCCATGTACCCAGTCATTTATGTGTGGGCCTATACCCTAAGAACAACTGTCTGAAAAACATCAGACCACCTCCTGATTGACGCTGTATTTGCAAGATATACCAGGAAGATATGCACACATTTCTTTCCTCCTTGTACATCCTAAAGCATAGACGATTGTAAAACATTGCAACATTTCCACTAACGCACAGGTAGTCAGTCGCTCCACACCTCAGAACAGTTTTGTTCCACTCAGACTATTCAATAACCACTTCCCAATTTACACAATACAAGGACCTGATCCCAGAGAGTTAATGCTTAGCTTACCTTACCAAGTGACTCATTATATCAGGTTTAAGATAACTACCCATGAGAATAAGATTTGCGGCTGTGAACAGATGTTTAGTGATAGCAGTCTATTAAGATACTAGGAAAATTCACTATACAGGAATAATCAGCGGGAAAAGTTTATGAAGTCAAGCTGTTAGAAGCCGTTTCTTAAAGCAGGTGAGGACATTTTTCATAGATTTATGGAAGTGGCTGCATTTAAGCCAGTTCATTGTCAATCCTTGACCAGTTGTTGTCACCTAAAGAGAATTTTATTGAACTACAGTATATAAAGTTATTTTACAAAGTCAGTAACAAAGACAGCATTACTCATGTACCAGCCTTTATGCTCACATTCAAAGTTGTTGTCAGAAACCTAGTGGGCATCTCAGTGAGAAGATGCGGTCATTAGCTTTTTAAGATCATATTTGAAAAGAACCCATAGAAAGAAACAGACCCCCAAATAAAGAGAAAAAGCCATCCAAAGCTTTCAGAGAAGACCCAAGCTCAGCAGTGCGATGCTCCTGCCCACCCGGGGAGCTGCTCGCCACCTCTCCTCCCACGTGGAGCCACGGGCTGACACAGACCACTGCCCACGGGCGACGCCGGTTACGGAAAAAGACGATTCTTTCCCTTTTCTCTGCGGGGTAAGGGCAGGAAGGAGGAAGGCTGTTACCCAGCAGCAGGATGGAGAAGATCCACTGCAGCACGGCGACTGTCTGGATCCTCCGCTTTAGGGGGACGTTGAGCGGGGCAAACTGGATCTTCATGCTGACGGCCGGAGAGCAGCGCGGGGAGGCACGGCCCCGCCGGCTCCCGCTCCCGGTAGCCACGGCCCCGGACC
>Ga0181612_143700_pt1 | contig 25643 bp, 11 predicted proteins | sample HoacroProtozoa21_FD_119630 | JGI IMG/M metagenome (GOLD analysis project Ga0181612, IMG submission 119630) | Hoatzin crop microbial communities from Cojedes, Venezuel. Combined Assembly of Gp0051906, Gp0051904, Gp0051908
ATTTGCTCAGAAAGTCTATGCAGCATCATTTTATTTTCCTGTGGTATTAAGAAAAAAACTTATTTTATAAGAGTCAGGCCAAGATCTCTCCAAAATTATACTTACAGGGCTTCTAAAACACCTAGAAATTGCTGTTCTTTCAGAGATGTGTTTTTCTCTGGCATCTAAATAATCAGAGGTATTGTAATTGATTTTATGTAAGGGCTGATAATAAACCTTGAATGAGCAATGGTTTTGGATCTTCAATTTTCCCTGTCTGGTAACTCATTTTCTTACTGTATTTTGCCAAGGATTATGGTCACCTCAGGCCTGTAGCGCTGAAATACTACATACAATATTATTTGTTGTATCTAGTGTACCTTCACCCTGGCTTCATTTCATAGCACCCTTACAAAACCCTATTAGAAGAAAAGTATAGTAGAAATTCTTAAACAAGTAAAAGGATGTGGAGTTTTTTTTCCGTATCCACGTCTGATTATTGGTGAACTTGACAATTGACTTTATTTAATGCTTTCCACGTATGTGCATGTTTTAAAATGATATGAGGATTCTGCTTGAAAATTTTGGCTAGGGGAATGCTTTCAAAATAAAAACAATCTACTTAAAATGATATAGTTATATGGAAATCTTACGTAAATTTCTAATTTGTCAAGACAAATACTTGGCTAGGTTTTCACACTGATTACAAGATTTAATAGTTCTTGATGGATTGAGTAATGAGGTGAATCGAAGATCTAGCTCTAAATGTCCTGGCAAAAATGGGCATGAGAAACCATAGTATTATCTTTATCATAGGAAGTATCTTGGCTATAAATTAAACTTTGCTACTGCTGGTGTTCTAGTGTGGTTGATCAGATATTTTCACTTGCAGCACCTCCTTTTCTGATGTGCTATGAGTGCTAGTGAAAGATTGCAAGTATTCAGTGTGTTGGTTTTCATATACCCTTGTATTTATAGACTGTGAAAAGCATAAACACATAGCAAGCGTGTTCCTAATATATATCTAAGAGGACTGGATTTCTGCAATGTGTACTAGGTAATCAGAGAGAGACCAGTGAGTGACAGAGTGGGTAAATAACACACCAGAGAAACTTCAGGGAGTTTGCTGCAAGGGAAGAATGAATTTAAATACTTTTAGATGTTTGTATTCCCACATACACAATGGGCGAGAAGACCGCTCAGTGATGCGGTGAATCATATCCACTAACAGCACATAATATCCCTTAAATCATGTGCCTGTGTAGCTTATTGTGAAACAAGAATGTGTCAATTCCCTTCCTTTCAGCAGAATGTTCCACCTGGCTAATGCACTCAACAGAAAAAGGGTTAGTAATAATGTACTTGTTCTTTTTGGTACATTTTAGCCTAAAGATTTGAATAGATTTGCAAATGGCATTTAGCCCAGGGTACCTTGACAAGGAATTGAATAGAATTTTGGTGTTACATGACAAAGTGGTGACCACAGAAGTTACTGGCAGGGTTGCACGGAAACTGTACATAGTAGAAGACACTGACTTACACTTTAATTAGATAGTGTTTTGCGTGCTTGTGTGTCCTAGCTCAGGGTTCACAGTAATTCCAGTATTTACGTATTTTCTCCTATATTCTTTTTGTAATTTCAACATTGCAATCACATCTACTTAGAGTCTTTTTCTTCAATAGAAATGGTTGGTGATTTCAACTTTTTTGCAATTAAAATGAAATGTTCCTTTTGCTTTGCTTTTTTGAAAGATCCTCAGTTTTGCATATTCTAAATAGCTTTTTCAGTATTAAGACTTGTAGCTATAGCTGCAATTCAACACTATTACAAATGTAATTCACTCAAAAAATATCTCTTGAATTAAAATCCTCTGATTTTGTTTTCAGGCTAAAATTTCATGTTTATAGATTTTAGCATATTTTGTTAGCCTTGCATTTTACGAGACAAGAGTTTATACCAATGCATAATTTGCCTGTCAGTCAGCTATTCAAACAACTTTTGATTCAGTTGGTTCATTTCAGCTAAATTTGACAGTGCACTAGAAATCTCTAAGATTAACTTAGTACCGTTTTGTGAAAACTGATGACAGGGTGAAATACCAAAACTTCAGTTGGTGTCCCCATGGAGGAAAAGTCAAGGAAGACTTGGTCTTTGTCCATTTTGTTAGGCAACAGCTGAATGATCAGACGGGATAAGCGAATCTCTGGGTTAGCTGCTACATGTACTTTCTCTGGCCCAGGGAACTGAGGACATGTCAGCTAGGACTACGTAGGTGAGTAAGGCAAAGAACTGGCAAATCTGTGGGAATATTGCAATGAAGCTGCTCTAAGCAGAAGAGGTGGGTTATTATGCTGAGAATATGGTCATATAGGGGACATAAGACACAAATCTATAAAATGCCAAACTTTATCAGTTCCTTTGCTTATGGGACAACTTGTCAATTTTGTGCAAATTTTCTTCAACTGGGACATCAAAGCAGCAAAAATATCTGTTTATTTAATTCAATTTTTTTTAGGACTTACATAACTCAAAAATATCAGATGCAAAATCTTTAATTTTGCATGTGGCTAGACCTCAGTGAAGGGGCCATTTTAGCAGTTTTAGAGATAAGAAATGCAAAAGAAAAAAAAAGCATGTGATTATGTCAAAGTAGTCCAAGCATGCAATTCAAGGCAATTACTCCATGTATTGGTTTGCAACTATTTACTGATTAGATATATCTTTGTAAAAAAGCAACTTGTCATGTGACCCAGTAACCACAGGGCAAAAGGCATGTATATTTTATTTTAAATCGATTTTGCTCTTGTATATATTCCACCTCCCCCTTCCCCCCGGTACTGCTCAGACAAAAGAATACAGGTAATGTGCTTATGTCTCCCTTGCTGAAAAAATGTTTTGCATATGTCCAGAATCTTTTACATAAGAATTTCAAAACTATTCACTAATAACAGTTATTACATTTTCATAAGTGTCAGTTCTGGACAGCAGAGAAGTTTTAGTTTCTTCAAATTGTAAATGAGGACTAGATTAAATGATATATCTATTATTACTGAGGATATCTCTGTCAGAGCCAGAATCTGCAATTTACAACTTCTTTTCCTATGTCTCACTCAGAAGACCTTTTCACACATTTATTCTTGCACTGTATTGATATTATAGTCTTGCATCTGAAAAAAAGCACGTGATGTTTTACGAATAGTCATTATAGTTCCTTATACAGTGTAGAAAATGCCAAGACAGAGTAACTGGTTAGGTCAGTCTATGTGTATGTATTAGCAATTTTGTGCATGCCATAGCGGCCTGTGTAGTTACATTCATGCACTCTTGATAATCCTTGGCAGGATGTGTTTCAACCCAAGCTATTCTTTGTATACACACAGTTTATACAGAGCCAATTGTGATACTCCGTTTATATCCGAACTCTATTTTTTGTAGTCAGACTTTAAGAAATGAACATATGCACTTTTGGCAAAGAAGTTGCCCAGTAATGCCATGTACCTTGGCTCCAGAAGAGTAGTTGGGTGTATTCTTATGTTGTTGTATACTTCTCTCTTTATGATGCATCCTATGGTCAACAAGCAAGAATGGGCTTGCGCTTACTTAGACAGCACGCACTTTTTCTTTTCCCCCAAAAGGAGGGACTATGGCAGAAACTGTGACTAAAAAATATGTGACTGAAAGAAGAGTTGGGTTTGTTTTTTTCTTTTACCTCTCTTTAATGTTTGAGAGGGTTCTGTTAAATTATCGGCCATACTTTATGTAGTACTGCTTAGGCAGTGAAGCAACGGGAACTTGCATAAGGGAAAGTTCTTTAGGCAAGTCATGATAAATAACTGAATAGAAACTGATACATACCTGAAAAGGGATCACAATATTGATAGTCTCGCCCACTTTCTTCACCAGAGTCTGTCTGAGATGGCGTGGCAACCAGATTTTGGGACGCTCTGCAGTTAAGCATTAGTACATTAAATACAAAGCTTTTGATAATTTGCAATACTACTTATAGTACAAATAAGAAAACACGAAAGAGGAGAGGCTTGGATACTTGTAAGGAAAAGAAAATTGTGCAAACACTGATTATACAGTTAGGGAGTAGTTAATTCTCTAAATACTTTCAAATGTATTTAGCTACTGGATACAAATTCAGTAGCAAATCTCAGTTATATATTTACAACTGAGCAGGTTTCAATGACAGCAGGACTTGTGAAACTGTTGCATCTGAAATGCCAGATTTGGGTGACTTTTGTTGGATGTGAGCCTTCTAAGTGGACTTTGTTTCTTTGGAGAACTTTATCAGTTCTGTAGAAGGGATGGGGAAAAAGGGTGTATTGGAGTAAAAGAGTAATTATAGACTGTGATTAATCTATTGCTATATTGATGCTACAGCTCCTTGTAAATTGCCATTTGGATATATTTATGGACTTAACCAGAAAGTTAGAGCAATCAATGGATTTCCTTGACCTTTTTTACAGTCGTAGCTACAGTTCCTTCTTTGAGGAGGAAGGAGTGAAGTCGCATTCTAGCAGCTTACTTTTCAATAACAAAAAGAGGACCTTAGTGCATGTTCTTTCATCTAGTCCCTGCTTTCCTCTACCTCACTGGAAAGCTTTCCATGTTCTCCATGTGTTCCTTATTTTTCTCCTAGTCATTTACAGAAAAAAATTCATAACGTACAATTGGAGTATCTGTCTTCATGTCTGTTTGGTTTTGAGATGCATTACAATTTCATTTTATTTACACTGAGTCATTTTACTGTCAGTGAGACTCTGGCAGACACTGTGTGTGAGTCAAGGTTGAGGAATCCACTATTAACAGCTCTTGATATCTTTTGGACTCCAGTCAAATTAATTATCACCCAACAGCAGTACATTATACGCAGGGTGTTAATTAATAACCTAGGACAATCAAGTACAATAGCTGCTTTTATTTAAATAGATCTCTTGTAGCAGCCAGTGTGGTCATTTTGCAGTAATGTAACAGCTTTTCCAGCAGAGCACCAAATATTGAAAGATGCGTCTCTTAAATGCTGCCATTACAAGAGGAGAAATGTCCATATTTTGAAAGTAAGAAGTAGGATTTTGTTTTAAGAGCTATGCTTTTAGAAATACAAGACCTGGACAGTATTGTAATCTTCTCAGAATCAGAAGATATTGGGTGCCAGTCAAACTGAAAGAGCTGTTTGGACGTTATTCTCAGAAGATCGTACAGGCTTGTCAGTCACAGAGTTTTTCCTGCATGTGTACATGATTAGAATTTTGACTAGATGGAATAGATGAATAAGATTTATTCAGTCTAGATACTCACGCAGGATCTCTTGAACAGTAATGGGCTCTTTGATTATTGCTGCTCCACTCTCACCAGCCAAGTTTATAGCCTTTATACGGAAATGAAGTTTGTCCCCTGTGACCAGGTCTTTAATCAGCACAGATGTGCGCTCAGTTAGGCCAGGAAGAGCTGGAATCCATTCTGTAGCTGCAAGTACAATATTTGCATATTGTAATAATATATTATTTTCCAGTCTGATGTCTTGTCTAGTAAACTGTCTAGACAGTAAATTTGTTATTAGAGTAAAATGTATTTAACATGCAATACCACACTTAAAGGGAATAAACTATGCTGGAAAAAACTCTGATCTAGAAGATGGGTTTACACATGGAGTTAAGGAAGGCATACACTTTGTTTATTCAAAATAGCTAAGGGTAAAGGAATCATCTTTGAGTAGTTCCTTTGGCATCCTGTTTTCCAGAACTTAGAGCTGTGGGGATTCTCAACATTTATTGTAAGTAGCAAGAGGTGAGGGGAGAGAATTTGTGAAGTATTTTTAGCAAGAAAGTGAAGCCTTAATTTAGGTTGGGTTTTTTTTTTTTTGAATAAGTGTATCTCCTGTGAATGCCCAAATAGATTGGTGAGAGCCACATATGCTGAAAACAATAATAGAGCACATAACTGTTGGAATTTATTATTAACTTCACAATTGGCACTGTAAAATGGAATTCTTAGGGCTTCCTTAGTTACTCTAATGACACAGAAGTATAACTGATAAAATCATTCTTCTATCATGATGACATAGGGATTCTGGTAATTCCATCATGATCTTTCATTAAAGACTATATAAATTATACCCTGAAAAACCCCTAGTTTAGGTTATATGGCACTTGAGCTTAGTGTCAGGAAAAACTTCGTGATTGAGGTGATTATAAGTTTGTTATTTGGGGTTTTTTTCTGCCATAAACATTGTAACATCACAGTAAATCGAGTGTTGTAGATATGGTGCAGTTATAGTCTCTATTATCAGACCACAAGTATTAAATAAGGTAAGGTAACAGTTACTTCAAATTTTGACTGATGTTGTTACAGTCATGTTGTTATATTGGTTTTAAGGAGTTTGCAATTTGTGAATGCTACAAAAGTATAGTAGTGACTATAGAACAGCACTGGTATTTTGGTAGTACTTTTCTGTATTAAAGTTTATGAAGATTGTGAAGATGATGTTATGGTTGATGTGGCTATCGTGGTTTTAGAGTCATGTTGTGGTAAGTCTGGTGATGATTGGCAAGGATGTTAGTCATAGATTAGGGTTCAAATTTAATGATACTGAGTGTGGTTAATTTATTGGGATATTGCAGTGAAGCTATTGCAATTGTCGTATTTTAATAATGTTCGGTGGCTGCCGCCTAGTACGCATGCTTACTTACATCCGTCTTTGCAGTATTCCACAATATAACCATCTAATCCCCCTGCTCCAATTCGTTCAGGGGGTCTCCATTTCAAGGCGACAGTGCTGTCAGAAACATCTTCCACTGTAAAGTGGGTTGGTTCACTTGGAGGAGCTATAAGGAAATACGTAGAAATAAATTCTGAGAAATAGCGACATTAACTGTGAGAATTCAAAGGATACAGAAGGAACGATTAGCAGCTGAATTATATGCCACTATCTGTTTTAATAAAATAAATTTAGCTGAAGCTCAATTGTAAAAGGTAACACCTAATACTTCATTTAATAGAAGTACAATGTAAGATTCCTATAGTAGGGAGGGGAACAAGAGATTAAGATAGTAGTTCCTATTCGTATATGCTCCCTTATGAGTAAAAGCCCGTGAAAAAAGAAGAGTTGTGGAACAGAGTCAAATTGTCAGCAGAAGTCTGCAGAAAAGTTGAAAAATGAAAATGCATACAATTTGTATGCTGTACTCTGGTTGTAATTAGACAAAATTCATATAGTCAAAGGGCCAAATTAATTGGTGGCTAAATTTCACTTCACTCATTTTCCTCTAACGGTGATGAAAATGACCAAAAGTTATGACTACATGTTTAGAGAAACACTAGTTCTGATTTATGCATTTGTGATAGAGTCATGGCTGAGAAACATATTTTGTGGCTGAAAAATTTTCACTTCAGTTAGATACAGCCATTTCATATCTTTTCAGAACAGGAGTGTCACAGCTCTTTTTAAAACCATAGTTCAGAAAGACCGCAGCCAAATTCAGTCGTCTTAGGCATGACTGTTGTCTACTAATTAAAAAAATAAACAAGAAAATCCCTTACTGGAGAATTCCAGATATGCACAAATGCTACTGTGAAATCGTTGAGTCCAAAAAGCAAACAGAAAAAGAACTTTTTCCAAATAACATTTGGAGTGTTGGAACATAAAATTTAGTATACACATCATAAAAGCATTCATCTTAAAGAAATGTATGTTTGGCGTACTCTGTGGACATACTATGAACTGAATATCTTTTGAATATACATAACAGATTTTACATATTAGAAATATTTTATATATAAATAAGTTAAATACAGGATTATAAATTGTACAACTGATTGAAATTGATCTTAGTTCCCAAAATTATTATTAAAAAAAAAAGTATCACCCAGTTTGCTTTCTGTAGCTGTGTCAAAATTTTTCATATTCGGCTGGCAACAAGGACTGTGAACAGCACACAGGAGGCAAAAGCAGTTGGGAGCACACACAACCACACAGTACACGGTCAAAACCCCAAACCTCTTCTCTGAAGCAGTGTGTGAACTTAATCCTTAATCAAGTAAAACTCTACCTATCCCATGAAAACTTTGGACTTTTTTTTCAGTGGCTCCGCTTGATGGTTTTCGTTTGCCCTCTTTTGTTGCAGACCAGCCGTTGTGTGTTTGAAATTCAGAATTAAGAGACCGTTCTTGCAGTTCATCCTTTCCTTCTGACCCCTTCACTGCATCATCTGCTTTTACATTATCTCCTTCAGCAGGCTGACCCCCTTCGCTGATATTTGTAGATTTAGCAACTCTAGTCATTTTAATCTCCGGCTATTTGTATTTTTGTGGGTCTTCTTTCTAAAGCTCTTAGCAGGCAGGCTTCCTGGGGACTCCTTTAGTTTGCTCCTTCCTCAGAGACTGCAGGAGACACTGGACTGCTGTGTTAGGAAGGATAATTTATAGAAAATCATTCCTCAAATATTTTCTTAATCAGCTGTCCTTTTAGTTGTGGAGAGGACCAGGGAGTACTGGGTGGGATACTGTGATACTTGCACTCATAAGGTAATCGGGGAAGGTGAGAGGGACAGGGAAATTTCTGTCAATTAGTTCTCCTCCCTTCCAGATCCAGCTTGACTCTCACACTTCTAATTATAACAACTAAAAATTCATCAGCAATTTCATGAAACTGGAACCTCTGTGCTTGTCAGGAAGGGGAATGAGAGATAGACAAGAGGAAGATTACAAAGGGAAAGGCTGATTATAGAGGTGAAAACTGTCCTGTGTTGGTTTTGTCCTGGAAATAATATAGAGTGTGGTAACACTCACCAATTGGCATGAAGGGTTGCGAGGCAGGACTTGGCCGGGACATGCCAATAGAATTCACAGCATAAATCCGCATCTCATAAACTACACCTTCAATCATTCTCTTGGCTTCATAGGTTAGCTCTTTTAAAAGGTCGAAGTTCAGTCTCATCCATCGATAGCTCTTTTTCTTCTTTCTCTCTAAGATATAGCCTGGAAAGGATAGCTCTTTTGATGCAAAAAGAACTGCAAATTATTATCTTGTGTGCAGGAAAAAAGAAAATCACCTTTTTCTTTCCCAATGGCATGAGCGCCAAGTGTAATTTAGCATTATTGCATATAACTGAATTGTGTGAAGCTTTGATATTTTCCTCCAGTTTCCTTTTTAGTATTACTTTCTTTCTATCTGACATTCTTACCTGAACAATTATACTTTTCAGAGCAGAAGTTAGTTAGAATTGTCTATGTCTGGTATTGAGCTTTAAGCACATTTTGCGTGCTATACAGTACTATTAATATGTTTAGATGTGTGCAAAACAGAGATACTAGCAGAGCTGGTTTAAATAGTAAATCCTTTCTGATGAGAATGTGGTCATTCACTCCTGATGGCACAGAAATGCATGAGACACAGCAGTTCAACAGAAAGCGCTTTCAGTGAAGGACAAATTGCCTTGAAATGTGTGAGATGACAGAGTTAAAAAATTAATTTCTTTCTTATATTCTGCTGCAATTCACTAATCTTGACTGACAGCATAAAGCCCAATGCAAAAAAACTAGTTGAAAGAACAGTTTGATACTACCCTTTGTGTGTGTTTTTCTTTTTATAAATCATTTATCAAAGAACTTGTATCTCTGGGTCCATTGCTGAGTGCTTCCGAGATGGTGAAGATCCCAGCTCTGCTTCAGCCCTGCAGTGGAGTGAGTCCTGGCCATGCACTATTTTTCTTGCTCTAATTCCCCTGGGAAGTAAAGTGGACCTGCAGTGGTCCACTTTAAAGTGGATTACAGAGAACCAAGAGACCTGGATGCACTGCAGAAGAAATCTGTAGGATAGCTAAGGTGTAATCTGTATGCCCAGAATCTAGGTCTTTAGTACATCTCCCTCACCTCCTCAACATCCACAGCCTTTCCCATACTACCGTGCTGTTTTTCAGAGTGACTAAGTCAGGCTGGGTTATCAGTTTGAGATAAACATCTCATTTCCCCAAACTGGGAAAGGAATCTATGATTCTCAATCCTTAATGTGAAGGGTGGTTGTATATTGCATTGGAAACATTTGTACAAATTGTTTTCCAGTGACCTGCTACAAAAGAGTTATCAGCTGTTTCTTTCCATCTCACTGTATTGAATATCTGCTGCTTCGCTGTGTTGCAGATGGTATGCCTGGATGTGATGCATGAGATTTTGTTTTGAAAGCTATTTATCTTTTAAACTATGGAATGAAAAATCAGAAAATACCCCGAATAGTGATTTATACATACCGTGTATTTGTATGTATTGTATGTCTGTTTTTACTCATAGTCTACAGAGGATGTCTGTAACAGTGGTCAGCTGCAATAGTATAAGCCTATAGCAAACACATTATAAAGGTATGAATTGAGCTGTGTAGGTCAGTGATTCAATCCCTACTGCTCACAAAGGTTTTGGCTATCAAACTTGTAGGTGTCCCTTTGGTACACCTGGGAAGTATGATTCACACTTACACTGTCTGCAGGGAGATGGAGAACAACAAGCACATTTGCTGAAATGTTAAAGGCACAGACATCATGCATCAGCAGCCTTTTCTGTCTGCGTTGAAACACAAGAAGAGCATGGGAGTCTACAGAAAGTTTTGGGAAATGAGTGATGGATGTACCTTTGAGCTGAGGTTGTATCATCGCTTCTAATGTATAAAGTAAGTCCTGGCATGCTTGTTTTCAGTAGCTTTTAAACAGGGTTAAATGCTGTAAACCAAGAACCTGTGGTTCCTTTGACATGTTCCTGCTTTTTTCTCGCTTCACCAGGGTCTGTGAGACTGAGAGAAGTTCCAGCAACTCAGTTTCTGTTTTTCTGCCATTTCAGATATGCATAGTTTCCTGTCAGAACTGAGACACTTCTTCGCTGTGGCATACCAGAATTGCAATTAAAAAGTAAAAAGGAGATGAAAAGAAGATTCTAGTACTATTGGTGACATTTGGTAAAGCAGATTATTCCCCCAAATGCACAGAATGTATGATAGATAAAGATACTGTTTTAGTAATATAAAATGTACATGAGACCCCGTGAAAGGTTTGTGTAACAATGAAGTGTGAATTTTTTTTCTAATACCTGTTATATACAGCTAATAAAGACTGTAGAAGACTGCCTACAATGCCATCTGTAACAATATGAAGATGGATAAGAATGCATATGTCTTTTTCCCCTGCCTTTTTAACTTGCTTTGAAAGATCTGTTTGAATGGATAGTGCTGGGTCTTTGCTTCCCTCCCCCACCCTGATGTTTCATTCTAACTCTATTGGAAGTACAGTCCTCTGTTAGCTGAAGAAACCTCCTCATGTAGTGAAAGGGTTGTTAATGGAACATTAACTAAATCATTCCTTTGACAGTGAAAACAAAACAAAGAACTTTCAAAAAAACATGTCCTGAAAACTCTACAAAAACAAATCATGGGCTTTGCATAGTCAAGGGGGGGAGCTTGGCTGTGGTAATGGGGCAGCTATTGGTATATGTCTTTGCATATAATAGTTTAAATCATTAACTTCTTGCTTGCTTCCTGTCAGAACAGGTGAAACCAGAAAGGACTGTTTATTGTTTATTCCTGCACAGATAACATCAGTTGAATTAAATGAGTTAAAAGAATTTTAGAACATTTCTAGCCCTGGCATCCCCATGAGAGTCCATATAGCTTTCAGTGTATTTTTTTTTTTTTTTTTCAAAAGAACCTCAACCGCCAGTGATCTTTATTAAACAAATTGCTAGATTTGGAATCCAGAGGAATTTTTCCCTAAAATTGGCCAAGACCCTGCATTATTTGCTTTTCCTTCTGAGGATCACAGGGAGTTTTATCTGAAAACCACCATGCTCTGCAGAGAACTTAAACCAGTGTTAGTGATACTCTTGGTTGCTTTTGCTCAGTTCCTGTATTGCATGATAACTTGGGTTTCTATAGATTGTAAGGTCATTAAAATGATTGAAAGGTTTTGTGTCCCATGGCGTGTGGTTGTACAAGAAGTAGAATTATGAAGTAGTTTTCTAAGAAATGTATTGCGTGAGTGCTTGAGATTGCAGACAACTGGAGTTGATGACTGAGGTGGCCACAGATCTGTTTTGGTATTCGTAGGTAAGTCCACAGGCCTGTATACAGATCTAAAATTTCAGTCTTGAATGAGAATGTTTAGCTTTAGCTATTTTTAGTATCACCTTCTTGTGCTTTGGTAACTTACTTGAAATATTTCTCTGATTCAAATAGCACGGGTAGGGGGCACTCTCTCCCTGAAATTGAAGGGCCAGAATCCAGGCCAGTTTGAAGGTTTGATATAATAGAGTGGTTAGTTTCTGAGGGTCAGCTTTCCTAGAGTGACTAAACATAGAGAATCCTTCTGTGCCATTTTAAAGGAGCAGAAAAAAATATAGGCGAGGCTGCTGGGGACTTTATATTTTGGCACTTCTTACCAAGTACTGGCTGCCCTCCGTCATATTTAGGGGGTTGCCACTGCACAGTACAGTAATCTTCTCCAATGTTGCTGATCTTGGGAGCTTCTGGGGGATCAGGAACATCTGAAGGAAGTGTGAGAATGAATGAGAGTTGTTACTGTTTCAATTTCTGTAGACAAGTCGGTAGATTTAGATTAGATATAAGAAATAAATTCTTTACTACTAAATTTTAATACTGCAGGTAAAAATGATTTTCTTTTATCATTTCTAAGTTTGCTTATAAGCTGACCTTTTGTCATATGTGAGGTAGGGTATAAACAATTTGAATGTTATGAAAAAATTTATTAAAATTACTGACTCAGAAACATATTCCCCCCAGCTTTTCTGTGACTCACAGTGGCAATCTGTTTATCTTATGTTGGATACATTATGTAACTTTATTCCATTAACCATTTACTGCCTTTAGAATGGAGTCATTTTTGCTTAAAAACATAAACCACAACAAAATGATATGAAGTTTTGATTATCTCAGACAAGCATGAAGCATGTACTTTAGAAGGGAATGCCATCTGTAAAATGATAGGATCACTTGAAACTGGAAATGTAGAAAAAGAAATACATGGATTTCTACTGGGAGTCGTCCTCTTGCCTTTTCACAAAGAAGGCAACTACATGTGAAGAATACTTCTGACAGACATTGTGATTGATAATATTCCTACCTTTATGATCCTGTTCTGTTTCTCTAAATCTACAGAATTTGCCTCACTTTTAGAGAAGGGTGGGTTTCAGTGAACTCAAGAAGCTTTTGTGCTCTGTTTTTCTTTCCTTCACTTACCAATAACTTTGACTGTGATATCAGCCTTATCTTCTCCCACTGGGTTCTTAACTGTAACTCTGTATACTCCCTCGTCCTCCTTTTCTGCTCCTTCCATGATGAAGACACAGTGGTCTTCATGCATCTCCACACGAACTCTGCCTTCAGATTCAAACAGAAGCTGTGGGCAATGAAAGTAACATATGAAGTCATTGTAAGTTGTGCCAGGGACAGCCTGATAAGCCTGTATGTAAGCTGGTGAAAATCTTCAAATCCTTGAATATTATTTTTCAAAGTTGTTACTAAGTACTTCCTCAAATTCCTACTTGGGATAACTGGTAGTATCAAAGAGTTTCATGGATAATAGTTGGGTACTGTGTGAATTCAAGAAAGTTTGCAAATTCAAATGGTTGAGCAAATGTTTTTTATCAACAGTATCTATATTTGGCAGTAGATAACACGGATTTGAATGATTTCCCTCTAAAAAATTTACTATGTGTCTTGTAGCTGTTAATGGCGTGGCATCAGTGTGATTTCTGACTTGCAAGAATGTCATATGGGATAACTTCCTACTCTGAGCTGAGGTCTAAACATAATGACCACAACTTTGCTGTGCATTTATAACACATTCCTTTCTGCTTTATGTGCCCACATGTCTTTAGACTTGGAACAGGAACTATTAGAAAGCATAGGTGCCGAAATAGTGACTAGTAAAGCAGAATCCTAACCTGAGAAAGGTTTATTGTAAAATATTTTTAACTCTATCACAATAAAAAAGTTATGACAAAAAGGGAACCTGTTGGAAAATGAGTCCTCAGTGTTTTGTACATACATGATCCACTCTCTTGGCACTTATTACCATCTTTCTCTGTCTCCTATAAGATTTTGTTCTAGTTTTTTTTTTTTCCCGTAGTTATTATTGAAGCTTACAGATTAAAGGGCGGAAAAAAAAGATAAGCATTCACAAATATATTGAAAAGAGTTTTCAAATAACTGCTTTGATTCCTTGTAATCCAGCCACCATGTGAAGGTGATTAGAAAGAGATTTCTGTGATCAGCATGTTACTCTAAAATTACTCACTAGATCTCTTGTGCCCGTTCAAAGGGTTTGGTAATCAACATTCTGAGGCAGGATGTTGGGCCCAATGTGCTATTTTCTTCACACGTTTTAATATCTACTGACTTTATTTCCTTCTGAATAGGACCTTTTATCTGGAAAACACTAAGCATATTTGTATGTTTTCATGAATATTAAGGAGCTTACCTTACTATCAGTATTTAAGTCACTGTTGTTTTCTGAGGAAGTTGTGGAATCATCATTGCTTCGAATTAAGTCACTTCTCTAGATAAGCAAAGAAACCACAGAAAGTCAGCCAAGTCTTTCTGAGCAGAGCAGTAACACTGTTTCTGCATGACAGAGGAGAAGAGTCCATAGGTTTGTTAGGGGGGGTCAGTACAAAGGTGTGAGGAAAACTGAAGAGCAAAGCAGACCTGGGAAGGAAATCATCTGATACAAAAGTAAAAAGCAGAAATAGAAATAGATGTATCAGACTGCAATGAATTAAGGGAAGGATAAGTCAGCAAAACCAAATTTACAGCTTAACAAAGACGCATTACACTCCCGCAGCAGTATTGTAACTGGTTGTGAATCTGTGTCGTGTGGTACTGGTTACTCATCTTGTGTAACTACAAAAATAAGGATTACTTCTTTCTGTAACAATGGGATAGTAAGTTAATGTAAATGTTTTAACACTGAGAAATATAGTAAGGTCTGTAACACGTGTTAAACAATGTATTCTGAAGCTGTGCTACTGTTTGTTTAGGACTTCGTTAGTAGGTATGTGCTATACATCCTTCAAATCAAGACTGGCTTCTTTCACTCACATGTGGAGACCTCTTGCCTTAGAAATAACACTGTATAGGGGTTGTCTGATACCCAGTTGTCATTTTATGGGAGAGACTTGTTTATGAGAGAGTGAATTTCTCTTGATTCCCAAAAGAAACAAATGGCTTTTTTGTTTCCATACTAATTCTGCATTGCACAAAAAAGTCTTAAGTGTTGTGAAATATGCTAATGTGAACAAAGAATGCAGCAGAACCATGAAGAAATGAGATTGGGGAAATTAATTGGCAATATTATTTTGTCTGTATCTAAGCCTATGTTAAGTGTAATGATGCTGTAGAATATTATGCAAAGTATTTCTGTGTTTTGTGCTAGCTCAAGAGACCACAGATGGTGAGGGGTGGGGATGTTCTGAGATAGCCAGAAAGGAAACTCGCTTAACATTTTGTGTCTAGCTTCTAAATGATTTTTTTGTTTGTTTTGTAGTTGCTTTGATAAGGCAAATAGCAAGTGCTTTCTATTTTCATTTTACCAAATACAGTTTTACACCAGTGGTCTGCTAAGAAGACCTCTTCTTCACACACTGTAGAATTCTAGAGGAAGATTAAAAAAGAAGCTGCCATCTCCAGAACATGTCCATCCTATCAGGTGAAGGTACTAGGGATGACTCATCATTTATTTCTTTTTCTCTGAGGTAGGAAAAGAATAAATGTGTATGGTATCCTACTGCCTGCATGTACATATGTCTACTCATATATACTCAGCCCTTTCTTTTAGAACAGAAAAACAGGCAACAGTTCAGGAAAAGAACAGTTCGGGATGGCTTTCACAAAAACAAATAAATCCTGAACAGCTGCATTGCAGATATTTAAATTTTTTTCTTGAGGTTTAAAAAAAATAAAAGGAAGGTGGAAATACTTGTAACTGAGAATTGTAAATCAATTTGAGAGAGATTTGAGAAAGAAAATAAATTTCCTGTTGTGACTTCCTTGCCTCAGACATTGTGTCAGGGTACACATTACCTTGTTTACTTTCTGCCAGATGACAGTGGGTGTTGGATCTCCTGATATGGGAACATCCAATCTCAACTTGTTCCCAGCCACCACGACAATAGTGTCAGGGGATTGGCCCAGACAGTCAAGGTGGATTTTGGGAGGTTCTATAGCAAAGGCAGAGAAAGTAAGTTTTAAATATAGTTTGAGAGTTCTGTATTTATATGAAAAAAGGTGAATATTCATACATTATATTAAAAATGAAAAAACACTTCTTTCTTTGCTGTTGAAAACATGTTTACTTGCCTACAAATAATGACTACTGGTCTTACCTTCTCTTGGTACAAAATCAATCTTGACCTCTGGAAAAAAAAAGGGTGGGAGGGGGTAGGAGAAGTAGATCAGAAAACAGAATTTACATAGCATCTGCACCCAAAAATTGATTTTAAAACTGTTCATCATTAAAGCCTCATAAGGCATATACACCAATGGATGAATGCAATAATCTGCAAAACAGGCTCTGTAAAACAATGTGGTAATGATAACACAAAATAACAGGGAAAAGCAATGTGCCTGTAGTGAGGTATCGGGAAAGAGATGCTGCATACTCTTTCCTGGTATAGCTATGATTAATGCCATCATTTTATCCCTCTGGAATTCCCATTACATATTTTAAGATACCTTACCCAAAAACTGAAGCTTGGCAGAAAGGTTGTAAGCAAATCCCTGAGGGATGAAGGAGTAATCAGCCTCGTCACCTGGTGTTACGTCCTCAATAGTTAGCTTATGGATTCTGGAAACATGAACAAATACATTCCATTCCCTTACCTTAGCCTTGTTTCTCCTGCAGAGATATCACAAGAGACAAGGTGCAGGCTATAGCATATTAACAGACGTTACTATTTCTTCTCCCTTTGCCCTAACATCAAGTCAACAACCACCAGGACTGTAGACTGCTCTACTTTCAGTACTCAAGCAAATCCATGTCAGCATGTTGTCTATGAATGAATTTTTCTTTTCAAGGTAGATGCATAGTCTAGTCTGAATAGAGGAAGCAGTTTCTCTGCTTTAGTCCAGTCCTTTACCATTACAAGGGCAGTTGTAATACTGCTGACTGGTTTCATTTGTTCAGATCGTGGTTACAATATGTTCTGGAAAAACAAGTTAAAAATTGATGCTCCATCCCTGTATTATTGTAAATTCAAAACAGAATACAGGAAGAGAGTACCAAGGAAGACTTTGCCTAACGTGTAGTGCTCATGTATCTTCTGAATCTTTTTGGTCTTTTCAAGTAGTAGTTAGACTGCTAAGAAACCTAAGCACAGAATTGCAGAACTGTATGTTTTAATATAAACACTGTTTTTTCTGAAGGGGTTTATATATGTGTTATCTTAATCTGTCTAAATACTACTGATAATTTTAAAGTTATCAGCAATGTGTTTTCTAGATTGTTTGAATACCAAGAAAACATGAAATCCTAATGAAAACAGAGAATGAATTCTGCTGATATACCATTGCATATATGCAAAACATACCAACACAGAAAGACTGCATGAATACCAAAACAAGTCTGTAACTATATGTAGATTGCATATGAGAAGATTTTAAACTTTTTTCCTCTTAGCTGGAGCCAGGAAAAAGTCTTGTTTTGTGTTTCTATCCCATGAGATAATAGTTCCTGTGTATTGTAATGCAATACCTAAGCCTGTACCTGCTTTCTGAAACAAGACTAACCTGCCAATATGGGAGATCTTTATCCTTTCATCTGGGACCACCTCCTTTCCATTTTTCAGCCAGATTCCTTTCACATTTTCATCGGACACTTCACACTTGAAGACTGCCTGGTCACGTGCCTTCACTGTCAGGTCTGCAATGCTCTGATAAACTTCCAACTTTTTCTCTGATATTGTGAGAATAATCGATAAACACATCAACAAACCAGAACAGATCTGTACATAAACAGTTGGTGTGGATTTACTGAGTAGAAAAGGTTAGGGCTGAGCAAGCTGTTTGTGGAAAGGTGAAATGTGAAGGGAGATCCACAGCATGCACGGCTTTAACAGAACTGATAGCTAAGCACCTGTTATTATCAGAGTATCTGTTACATCCGGCACACAGGTCTGTGTTCTCCTTGAAACCTTTATATCAAACCTTATGCCCCTTATTAAGTCTTCTTTCTCCCTAGTGTGAGGATTATGCTACCCCTATGTGCTATCCTGGAGAAGGTTACCTTCAGCCTGTTTTCATTTTTCAGCTTCTCTAGTTCTGTAGCATTACCTGTGCCTACCTTGTACAATTAGTTCAGCGACTGATGCCCCACCATTGGTCTTCACAGTGTAGTGTCCACTATCCTCCTTGGTTGACTCGTTAATAATTAGATACTGCTTTTTCCCGTCTTTCTTGAATCGGTATTTGAATGTTTCTTCTCGTGTCAGCTCAATTCCATCCTTTTCCCTGCAATATCAAATGGTGCTGAGTCATTTTTTCTATGGTTGTAACACGAGAGTAAGAGTCAGCTCAATGTTGCTAGAGGTTGGAAGATGCAAGATAAATATAATATTTGTAGCATTTCAAGTTATCAAAAAAGACACTATTGTACAAATGTTAGTGGGACCAGAATCAGAATGCTTTTAGCTTGACCATTAATTTTCACTAGGTATTTGACTTCTGGTTCAAGAGAGTTCACTCATAAGTAATTACTTGATTTTTATTTATATGCTATAGATAAACATGAAAGTATGTTAAATGCTGTAGAAGGTGCGGGGATCAAGACAAACTTCACCAGCAGGGAATGTACTATCTTAAAAGCTGCCATAAGGTAAACGGGACTTGGTGGGAAATGACTTAAAGGTATTTCAATAATCTTTTTAACCTGATATAAATTATAATTGTTAATGGTTTGTAGGCATCAGTAAAAAAAGGAAATTTTAGGAAATTTTTAGATGTATTTTGGATTTTGTAGCCCTTTCCATTGAAGGATGCCACAGTATATTTAAGGCTTTACTAAATTAAGCTTCACCATCCAGCCTGGGAGGAAATTTAATTATTGTAATTTCCAGTCGTCATAAAGGGAAATGAGCAGAAAGGATTCATGCTGTTTAGTTAAGGTCACACAAAATACGCAAGACATTTTAAAGATTTCCTGTTCCTAATCCTAAATAACATAAACAGTCTACAAGAAAAGAACTTGGAATTTCTTCAGCTTACTCTTTTTGTAGTATTTTATATTTTTTTGGTATTATTTGAATATATTTGTTATATTACTTGAATACCGCTGCAGTTTGTAAATGAAAAAGATTTTCTGTCTTACACTCATGTGAAAAAAGAAATAGAAAAGGTGTTATGCTTTTAATAGAGTAAGAATTTTCCTTCTACCTAGTTTTATTTCCCTTAGTTGTTATTGGTGACTATTCAGCTTAATAAATGAGCTTACAGGATAGAAAATTGAAATGCTATTTAAGGACTCATTAAAGTACTATAACTCTAGTCTCTAGGTAGATGTATGCAAGGAAACCTTTTGCCTCTGTCAGAGTCTGTTGAAGCAAATCACAAGATCAAAAGTTTTTGCAGAGACAGGAATACTACAGCTTGTGACTTAAATGTACCTGCTGCAGCTGCATTTCAAAATACCTACAGGTTACTCTTTCCTAACTCTTCTTTAGAGCACAGCTTACTGGAGTTTGTAGTTGGTTTAGAAAATCACTGGCCTCTCTTCCAGATCACAGGACTACAACACTAGTAAGGAAGGAAACAGAGGATGCTTGTGACAACCACGTGAAATGCAGTGCTTAGTGTTACGGCAGAACAATGTTTCTTCTGCTTGCTGAGTGGCAAGAGTCTAAGTCCACATGCAAGATCCTCTCCTAAGGCTGATATTCTCATTCATGCAGATTAGTTCTGGAACAAGTGCTACAATGCAATGTGTAAGCCTGTGCTGAACTGCTGAGAATGGACTATAATCCAGAAGTTCAACACGCTGCTGTGGCAAAACCAGGCACATGCGCTGTGGCTTGTGTTCCAAAGCTGAACTTGTAAATTTGTTTTTTAATGGAGTATTTTGACACGTGGCTCATCAAAGATATCCGAATGTTCTATTCGGCCATTGGTAAAAAAGAGATCTCTTGAAATCTTGTCTAAATAATGAAAATAGACAATTTGCCATGACTAGTGTCTTAAATCCCTGTGAAGTGAATAGTATATTTAACTTGTGTTTGTTTTACTGACTAGCACATTGCTGATACTGTGTATGAATAGAGTGTTTCCAGAGGGGTGTACTGACAGATAGTGGAGTGATAAAATTGTAACTCTCAAAAAAGAACTCCCAGATATCATTTGGCTTAAAATAAAAAATACACTGCTGGAGTGAAAAGTGAAAAACCTTGTATAAGGTAATATTATAGGCCTTCCTTTGGTTACCAGAGCAATGAAGTAGAAGAACTGGCTGATGTTAAAGTGTAAGTGGAGGATTTTATAGAACCACAGAAGTGTTGGTTGAAAGACCACTGTAGGCCATCTGGTCCAGCCTTACACTTGAAGCAGAACTAGTGCAGTAATAGGTAGGTCAGTCGTGATTTAGTCTGTCCAAGTCCTGAACATCTGCAAGGTCAAATATCTGTTCTCAACTTTGCCTCTCAATGCCTCTTTTCTCTGTCTGGAAATGCTTTGCTATTTCTTGTTTAGATTCTAAGGATAAATTGGTTAATGTGTTGTGAGATATTGTTGTAGAATTATATTATTTCCAAGACCATCTAAAGTTTAGAAGTGACTATTCTATAGTACTGCATATTAATAATGTGAGGCCTTTCCGGGTGATCAAGAGAACATTCTTTCCTGGTTACTATGAAGAGACCCACATAATGAATTCTCCAAGCCCTAGTGTGATGGCCATGCCTGGGAGGCTGTAAGCCTTCTTTCTGTCTTGCGCAAGTCACATAATTGCTTTTGTTCATGTGCTTGTGATTTCATATCCCAGGTTGAAAGGGTGCAAGAGCTCTCACAGGTGCCCTGAGTTAGTGCCTGTTACTTGGCTTAAACTGTTGAGCATTTCCCTAATGAGCCATAAAACTGGAACTCTTTCTTCATACTATGTTTCACGTTTTCCCCGGATGCTTCTCTCCATTGTCCAAAATGGTCCCTTTGTTGTCAAAAAGCATTGACAGAGTCTCACATAATAAAATCAGTAAAGTACAGTGTAAATGTCTAACTGCTCAGTTTTCTGTTGCTATGATTTGAAGAGTTTCTCTGACCACTTGCTGCATTTCAGGCTGAGACAGCTGCAGGCTTGCCCTTGTCACACCAAATGCTCATCCCACAGATACCAGTTCTGCTAGATGTATGGGAGTTGTTCAAAGGCATAGGATCAAAGTGTGGCAGCTGCACTGTGCTCTGAGCGGGACAAGATCTAGTTGTCCCCATCTCTTGTGACCAGGCATCTGTAAGCAGTTCCTGAACAATAGCATGTGTGTGCCTATGCATGTGGCTTTTATAGTGTAACGCATATGCTGTACTAACTCTTGGGCTCTATTTAAATTCTCAGTTCCTTCCTTTGGGAGAGCAGATGAGTGGTTGGCACTTTCCAGGAATGTAATGGGCATTATGGGAACAGTTGATAACCATGTCCCTGAAGCTGTTAACAAGCACAAGAGAATTTCATCTGGTAGAGAAATAAAGTGAGAACAGTGTGCATGAGTCCTGGTATGTGAGCACTGCCTGCTGCGCCTGCCCAGGCAGCACGAACCTCCCAGCTTCTGCTCAGCTGGAACACCCAACAAAATGGACTCTATGGTCTAAATGTTTGTCATCCTACTCCTGCTTGCTGCATATGCATAATGACTGGCTTTGCAGGATCACCACAACAGATACATTAAAATAAGTCTATGACCTTCCCTCTCTGTCTCAAGAGAGACTAACTTTTTACCTAAGAAAAAGAGAAGAAGCAGAAGATTCCATAAAGTAAAGCAAACTCATCACAGCGCAGATCTGATTAGTCTGGGCGATAGACATTACTGTCGAGTGTTTAGAAAACTTTAAAGCTAACAGCTCAGTACAGTCAGCAGCATTCTGTAAATGCTGAACAAGAAATTCTACAGACACTATAAAATATCTATACTTAATTTGTTTTCTGCTGTGTTCTGGCCTCTCAGTTCCTCCTCTGTTTGACGTACAGGAGGAGGATGAATCTTTTTCTGAAAACAGTTATGTAGGATGCCGCCTTCTTTTTTAGTCCAAAGCTTTTGTCCACAAACACTGATCCTAGAATGTCCCGTGGAGGGATATGGTTTCATGTTTTGGGGTTTTTTTCCCCCCTTTTCTGTTCCCTTACCATTTCACAGTAGCTCCTTCCTCTGAGACTTCACACTCAAACTCCACTCTCTCTCCAACCATCACCATCTGGTCCTCCAGTGGATGAGTGATCAGGATTGGAGGTTCTGGAAATGAAGAGACTTATATTAAAACAGTGTTCTGAAACACTGAAGACCACAGGTAGATTTCACCACTCTGCACTCCACAGGAAGAACGTCTGGCCAAATACATGGTGACGCTCTCTGTGTTGGAACTTAAAACTTTGCTATGGTGGATCACACTATCAGTATTATCAACTGGCCTTTTGGTTTTTACTTTGAGACAGAATACAAACACAGGATTAATCAGTTCTCATATATATTTTGAAATTCTAATCTGGAGGCATTAGTTTGTACTACTAGTAGCTAACTAGTAGTCTGTACTACTTGGTCTGCTTGTAGAGCTTGAGGAATATGTTTATATTGAGCAGAATCAAAGTTTTAAAGTAGGTTTCTAGCCCTATTATTGGGAAGATGTAAATCGCTGTCCAAATGAGAATCAATGGTAATTATTACTGTGCTGTTTCCGTGTGCTTTCTTCGTTGCAGCTATAGGGAAGATTTTCCTTCATTGAACTGTAAGAAAAATATCTACTTGAATAGGTGTCAGAATTTGTTCATATGTTTGAGAATTTTCTTTCCTATGAGATTAACTAATCTGAGATCAGAGAAGGTGTCAGTAGTTCAATGCTAGATGTTAGAGGAGGTATCTTTCCTTTTGCTATCATTGCTCACCTTTTACGAATAATTCGGTGAAGCTCTTCTCCTCCCCTACCACACATTCATATGCTGCATCATCAGCCAGAGAGCAGTGGTTTATGGTCAGTATTCTCTTATTCCCAACAGCCTCAAAAATGTATCTGAAAAGAGAATCTAAATGTAGTTATCAGAGAATAACTCTTTTGGACCCAGTCACTGTCTTCCCCTGCCTGGCAGAGAAGATTCTTACTTTTTTTCTGACATCAGCGGTAAGGTTTTTTAAGACTCAAGCCCTATATCCCTGTCTCAGTGACAGCAGTAGTGTTTGAAAAAATAGCGTAAGAAATTACAGAGAAATCTTCATACAAGTGTAAGACATACAAACTCCTGTGAATGGCATTGAATGCTTTTCTAATATCCAGCCATACAACAAACCTGACTACCATTAAAAATGTCTTGTCATGGCTTCAGCATAAAATCACTGGAAATTGGTTTTACAAACAAGCTACACTGAAGTATATCCCATATCATGAGAAAGTAATTTTGAACCCTGGATATATGCATAAAGATCAGAATATAATCTGAGGACTTACTTGCTAAGTAGATAGATGTAAGCATCCAGTTCCATATGTAGATATACAGAGCAAAGGGAAGAAAAAGAAAAAATCGTGAGAACAACAACCGACCCTGAGCCAAAGCACTACTCAGATGTTTCTCAGCTCCTATTCCTCCCTATTTTATTCCTTTCTTTCTAGGAAAAGCTAGTTTTTCCACTTTGTCCAAGCTGTGGCTAATTTCTTTTTGGATTTCCCACATTTCTAGTTTACCTGCCGCTCACTTGGATCTCCTGTCCATTCTTCAGCCACTTCACATCAGCATCTGGATTGGCAACTTCAACCATTAATTTAATCTTTTGCCCTTTGTCCACTTGGTAAGCTGGATCCAGCTTCTTGAGGAATGCTATAATGAGGAATGATTAAGAAAAAAAAAAGAATATCATAATCCTTTTTATACTTAACATTTTTAGTTTTATGTTCTCTGTCAGGAAAGTAAATCTTTATTCCCTCTCCTGTTGTTTACCGTCATCTTAAGTGTTCCCCAGTTTCTGCATCCCTTTTTGCATTTTTATCATTTCTGCCTGTTCTTCATCCTGTTCTGGTTTTCCTTAACATAGGATGAAAAGTGTGTGATATAAACTAAAATAAGCAAAGTAAAATATTCTAAATCAGATGTGAATATGTACTTTAACACATCCTAAATGGAGTTACAGCTACATCTGCCCATGTAGGAGAATGGTACTTGTGGTCTCAGCTACTGAATGGCAGCTTGCCTTCTCCATTTCAGATGTTTAAAACAAATTAGTTTAAATTAGCTAACTAATACTTAACTAGACAACAAAAGGCTCAATAATTCCAAATGTATCATCCTAATGAAAATTAAATTCTTGAAATGTACCACTGATGCCTGACATACTGACCAGTTTTGGGGGTGAGGGGAGCGGGGGGGTGTTGTTTTATGTTCAGGGAAAGATTAAGAGGCAAGGCAGAAGAAACTAGTAAAATGAGCGGGTTCACAATAACCAGAGTTTCAGAGCAAGGTAGCTCAGAGCTTTGGGCACAGCTTTAATCTTTGCTAATCAGCACTTCACACGTAAAGACTGTGTAACAATTGGAACAGGAGTTTCCTATTTCTTATGTTCTTATATCTGGCTGCTGTCCAGCTGACGTTAGTATTTGAAGAACTCCCAGAGAAGAAGATATGGACACATATATTTGGAATAAATATAGCTTGCCAACCTGTACTTTTTTTCTCTTCCTTCTTTATGCGTTTGAGGCGTTTCAGCATCCCACGCAAATCTGTAATACCATACTGAAAAGCAATTTTCTCATATTCAGAAGGAGGAGCTTTCCTCAGGATTTCCCAGACATCAACATCAGATTGTGATTCAGATTTTGCTTCACCTCTGCAGAAAGGGATTAGAGTATCTGAATGCCATTATTGAGAGGATTTAAAAACAGCCATAGGGCTGGCAGGCTACATATTGGCTTGATGAAGCCATTTCTTAATGAAGAATTTGGCACTCTAACTTTTTTTGCTATATTATGGCCTAAACTAATGAAATAAAACTGGTAACTAGTTTTACTTCTATTTATATTCACAGTGATTAAAATCCAATTGCTATCCTCAGGGGTTTACTTTCTAATAGCCAAAGCAAATAAATATTAGCTTCCCTTTAACAGTGGGTAATGGAAACACAAGGAGACTCATATTCCAGTGATGATCATGCACAAACCATGTGGCAAAGCAAGGGACTGAACTGATAACCCGAGAATGCCTTAGAAACAAGGCAGTTGGTTCATGTTAATAAGAAAGGAGTCCTTTTTCTACTCAGGACATTTTTTCTCTTCACTAAAATGAATCACAGATTTTTGAAATATTTGTCATCTATTGTAAATACAATTGTTGGCTATAGTAACTATAAAACATTGTCACCATATTACTATAATAATAATTATAAATGTGGGCCTTTTCTGTGTTTCATTCCTACTGTTAGCTCAGTAAAACTATAAACA
>Ga0181612_181539_pt1 | contig 25632 bp, 17 predicted proteins | sample HoacroProtozoa21_FD_119630 | JGI IMG/M metagenome (GOLD analysis project Ga0181612, IMG submission 119630) | Hoatzin crop microbial communities from Cojedes, Venezuel. Combined Assembly of Gp0051906, Gp0051904, Gp0051908
ACTCTTCATCTTCACCCCCTTAGTCTAAACCCATTACTCCTTCTCCTGTCGTAACAGGTCTTGCTGAAATGATTTTCCCCCTCTTTGCTATAGGCCCCCTGCAGTTACTGGAAGGCTGCAATAGGGTGTCCCTGGAGCCTTCTGTTCTCCAGGCTGAACAACCCTCTCTCAGCCTGTCCTCACAGGAGAGGTGCTTCAGCCCTCAGATCATTTTTCTGGCCCTCCTCTGCACCTGCTCCAACAGGTCCATGTCCTGCTTGAAAATGATACAGAAAAGCTATGAACATGATGTCTTAGTATGACATGGAATTATGTACATTTATAATATTAGAAGATACTCAATATAACTGCCTAACTTCTCATTACCCTTTAGTAATTTCTGTCCAGACAGGAGCCACTAGTCAAGATATCTCTGATTTCATGTGCAGTGACAAAATAACTACATGAGGTAAATCAATTTCTTATCTTTCTGGACAATGGCTGAAAATCAGAAACTTTGCTGGGTATCTTCACAAAGAATGGCATTAGTCGAGAGCACTTGGGGATTGGACCGTTTTTTTTTTTCCTAAATTCTGTCTTAACCCACATCATAGCCAAGAGTTTCTGAATCTGAGTTTTGGGTCTGGGTAGGTTTTGTCTGTTCATTTGTTTTGTTCATGGACCCTGTCAGTGCAATAAACCAAACGCATTGAAAGTCTTCCACTTCCAAAGTTTCTGAAATCCAGACCTGATTTATTTTATGCCTTGAGCCCTTTCTTACATTCTTGCAGCCAACAGCTGAAGAATTAGCTCTCTGATGAGACATTGCAGCAGATATTCACAGTGATTGATATAGATCCTCTGAGTTATACTCTGGTTTCCACAGATATCTATACAATCCCTATAGTGATTGTTTTGTGATTATACAGTAATCCATATAAGTTCCTAAATCTAGTTCTCTTCACCGTGTGTAGGATAAACCTGAACCAAGTTATATCTATTCTATTGTCTGCATATTAGGGGGATTTAAACAAATCAACACACAGTAACAATATTAACTTTAAAGATTTGTACCTTTTGAAAAATACGTTAAAGATGATGTCCACACATCAGGTGGCTTCCTCGTAACCAAGGGAAAGCTACAGAACAGCATTAAGCTCTGTCGCTTACTCTGGTGGACCCTGTGCTAGGTCCAGGCACATCAGAGCATTTTAGTAGACTATAAGAGAACTAGTTACATATAAACAGAGTTGGATAAATGATGATATTATCATGTTAAGTGAAATTAATGCATTCTTAAGGTATAAAACACCTATTTTTCCATTGGGAATCATAATCCACTTCTGGTTTTTACCAATTATGATTTCAGAAGATGTAGTAGAATTTCAGAGCAAATGTGGTATATAGTAGTAATATGTTATCATTTCAACCCAAACCGCTGTGTAAATACAGAATACCAAAGTCAAAATAACTCAGAGGTCAAGTGAGCCAATCTGAAAAATATTAATGAAAATGCCATTGAAGCATTTTTGCCTTGAAAAGAAAAAAATAGAAATATTTTGCAAGACTGCGTTAAAGAAAATGACGCTTTTAGTCGAGAATAAATTGTTTCAGCAAGGTAAAAATGCCATTTTAGAGCCACTTTTTGTGACTCTGACTTGCATTAATTTTTGGTTATGTTTTATGTTATGGGAAAATATCAATATAAAATACGTGGACTGTATTTAATACTAAGAGAAATGCATATGTATGTTTGTATACTTGCATGTGAGGGCATTTAAATAAAATAAAACAGTAATACTATAACAAATAAACTTAAAGGTGAGAAAAATTTTTTTTTTCTGCCTTTACACGTCAAAGAACTCATTTTAAACCGATCTGGATGTTGGGTAACTCCTGGTTTAGTTTTCCCGTTGAAATCCCAGCAGCTGAAAATTTCATACTTCAGAAGGTGTTGACAAAAGACAAATTGCTGAAGAGACGCTGAGGAAAACTGAGGGATGAAGGTGTAAGTCCTCTTTATCCAAAACTTTGTGGATAGTATTCTGCGCAGACAGCTGTGTTAGTGATTTGATTTTATGACAATCAAACAGTGCTTACTAAAAAGGGATTTATTAAGATATATGACAGCCTACCTTCTGCTTTCCTGCAAGTGTCAACATTGCTAAAACCTAATATTGTATAGACTTTATTACACTCTTAACCAGCGCATGTCTGATCTTTGCTACTCACATAACCTGATAAGGCACCACTAAGGCATGTAACTTGTTATAAATGCTGTATCTTTTTTTCACTTGTAATCCTGTTATGCCAACATCAGATAGACTTATAAATATATTTATTGGTTCCAAATGAATTTTCTGTTTGCTGTAATGAAACAATCTGTGTTTTTTTGTTGAAAATATAAGAAAAAGCTTCTTACACAGTTGCCAGGTTTCAACGAGCCCCAGTGGGAATACATAGGCTTTTGGTAATTTCCAAAACATGCTATTTTTGCTACATAATTAAGGTATAATATTTTTTGCTAGCTCTTTACCATCGCAACTCCAAACATACACACACACATGCATGTGTGCAGAGTGGCCTAACCCCTCAGGTAAACTACACTATCATAAATTCAGACAAATCAACATCAACTTCCTCTTCATGTTTTTGAATGAAATCTGCAAAATGCCTCTGATCATACTGAAATTTAACCTTTTAAGATTTTGTCCAATTCCATGCACTCCTTAGCATCTGCAGGACTAGGACTTTCACATGTGGAATTGACTGGTTCATTTCACACAGCCTTAGGGTAGCAGCTGTTCCAGCAGATTTTGGGGTACTTCTTCTTTTGGGCTGCTACATCCCATGAAGTTTAATAGAAAATAGGATCCTGCTTCTTAGATAAAGAAAAAGAGACATCATTTGGGTAAAATATTCAGCTGCTCTGTAATCAGAGTTTTGCTGTTTTATCCTCCCCACCTCTTTGTGGACTTGCTAGTCCTGCTCTGTAGTGGTGCTATGACAGCTCCAGCACAAATTGAGACTGGTTTGAGGTAAGGGGCAACTTACTCTTTGGGTTAACAGTTTCATACAAATATTTGGAAAAATAATTTGGAATGAATTGGGCAATATTCTAATGAAGAATAAGCACCTCAGTTCTCTTTAACTAGCTAATCTGTCATGCTTAAGCCATTGATATCACTGGCTTTCAAAGTTTGAAATAGCTCCCATGACAACTCGTATTTAGTTGTAAACTTCATGATTGTCTCAAATATGGGGAAGAGAAGCTATAAACATATAAAATCAATGGCTCCTGGCCATTCCAGTGGTGTAACATTTTTGTCAAGAGCCTGTTTATATCAGATTTTTAAGCATCCTGACCAAAAAAAATGTATGATTTATGGTAGTTAAACCCTGAGAGCTGTCACGTAAGTAGCCACTATGAAGCAAACAGTATGCTGTGCATTTTAACTACTTAGAGTACGGGGAGGGGTTCCCTGGGGGAGAAAGCAACCTCCCCAAGCTACAATAGATTATGTTTCCTTCACTTCTATTTTTCTGGGACACGCATCTGATAGATTTTGGTGTAACAGCTGACTGTTGTCCTACTCTTATTCATCTCCACTCCTGCCTACTCTAAAGTAACTTCTGCAGTAGAAGTCAAGTATTTCATCTTACTCAAGCCTTTTCAATTGCTTCTGTGTCAGTAGGATTTCCAACCTTGACCCATTGCTGCAAGAGTGCCTTGAATGCCCATCCAGTGAACCTTGCTGTGTTCGCCAATGACAGCACAAATGTGGTCTTAAAATTAAGTAGACGTCTGCTAGGAAAACAACTCTATACAGGGACATTCACTGCTATGAGAAACCTGCTAGTTACAGCTCAGGAATTTCTCCTTCTCTCTTGTTCCTCACTAATGCCCATGTACAAGCAGCACGGGTGATAGGAGGGGTGCATCTTCATGAGGATTAGAGGAGGTAGAATAGGGAAGGGACTCAAAGTGGTAGAGCAGACCTTACTATATCTCCACCTCCCTGGTCAGTTCTAATAACTGATGAGGTCTAAATTGAGCAACCCATATCAGCCCTTTGGGGTTACCTGGGGCTCTGGTTCATCCAGTCAGTCAAAGCAGACTGTTTAACATAGTCTTGAACAAGTTTGTTTTAAAACAGGTAACAGTATCCCAATAAAGGAAATATTCTGGTCTGAGTACAGCTATGCAAACATACAACCATTATTTCATCACTATGGAAATGTTATCTAAATATTCCCTTTTATTTCCCTGTGACTTCATCTCCCCTCAAAAGGAAGTGAATAACATTCATTAATGCACATTTATTTTTGTATAACAGTTTGGTGATCATGTAAAGCTATAGGAATATTTTCTTTAGTTCTACCAAATCAGGATGGTTTTAATCTAGGAAACAAACAAAGTCAAAGAAATAAGTGTTCTTCTGAAACTGTGGGTGAAGAAAGAACAAAATCCCAACATGTAAAGACACTGGGTTAACACCATTGTTTTAGAAGTCCAGCCATTTAACAGTACCGGATAATACTATACCCCAGAGTTGACAGGAAAACCTGATACATAAGGAATAGTTACATTTTCCTGGGTCTTGTAATATTGACTGTCCCTGTTATTTTACTTAAAGGCTTTGTGGAAGGTTGGTAAACAGGTAGAGGCCAAGCGTAGGATAAAAATCCAGCAGCTGAATTTAGTAGGAGGGTCCTATATTTTAAAAAAGGATTAGCCTTCATTAAGTGACGCTTCATAGAATAGCATGAAATACAGTATGAGGATCCTCAGTGTCCTGATAACACATCAAAGTAACCTAGTAAGTGTAAGCTTGCTGTGATGGTTGGGATGAAGAGAGAGAGCTGGGAGGGAAATTCATAGTGCAAAGTTCTTCATGGAATACAAGGAAACTGGATGAACTGATGCTAATAAAGGTGGAGACTTCTGACATTTTGCAAAAATACATATTCTTTATAATTAATTTTAGTCATGCTATAGGAAGGTCCTACATGTTTACAACTTCTATCCCTGTTCACCAGCAGTGGATATTAATTGCAGCTGTGGAGATGTAAGGCCTTTTTCATATCGACTAATGGGTGGCCCTCTTTGTTGCCGAGTTATTCCTGCCATCCTGCTGAAGAAGGTCCTTTGATTTCTTGCAGACCCTGCAAGAATACAAGGCTTCCCTCCTGGCACCCTGTATTACATGTAGCTACAACCCTATTTTGGAGTGCTTTCCCTTTGCGTCAGCTGACACATAAAATCACCAGAGGCAGTGAAATGAAGATGACAGATGGGATCCAAACCCAGCCATAGTCAGTGAGGATCTTTCCCTTGACTTCTCTGCCCTTGAGATCTGATGCTTTGTATTAAATGGACTGCTTTGCTCAGGATGCTGATACCATCCCCGGATGTTGAATCCCTCCTGGAAGCTCATGTTGGCTTGAGCTGACTTCCATGAAATGCCACTGATCGCAAGAGTACACATGAAACGGGTGATGCTAGGACTGGGCAGCTTTGCAGGGCTAAGAGATGGAATCAGTGACTGCCTTCAGAAATCAAAGTAATATTTAACTTGACATTTGCTGACGGCACAAATGAACTCTGCTTCCCCAAAGTTATGGAAAATTTCCTTGATCATGAAGTTACTGCCATTTTTATGTTGTTTTTCTAATCTTCCCTGAGAGTCTGTAATCTCCAAGCAGACCCATCTCAGGATTTGTTGTGTTTATTGCTGCATCTTTGAATGTAAATGTATGTTAGACTGTGAGATTGTGGACAAGAGGGTTTACAAAGCATTTGGTTTCTTCAAGAAGCACACAGAAGGAGTTGCAAACCATCTGGATGATAAATTTCAAGAAAAAGAATGGAAGGTCAAATCTGAGGCCTGTTCCTTATATCAGACCATAACCATTTGATGGGTTACAGGTAGGGAGGCTGAGAAACACTTGGTGTTCTGTAAGTCAAGGCTGGAGCCCTGCTGAATATCTTTAAATGATTACTCACAGCAAATTCTAGTTTTAATGGATGACAAAAGCTTACCTGCCAATAAAATATGAGGGCCCTAAATACAATCACTCTGAGGTGGGAACTTATCTGAGGTACTTAAATTAGGATATGAGTCAATGAAAAGTAACACTAGGAGGTTTGTATCTCTAATGGGCTGAAATGCCTCAGTGGAGTATTGACTTGGTGGACAACTGAGGGTCTTAATTCACTAACACACTTAAACAGATGAAATTAGGAAATATAAGCCCAAGGTGACATTTGGGGTATTCAGGGTCTGACCTCATCTATACAGATAAAAACTCTAAGAATATCATAGGAACCAAAATCTAATTTGACGAACCACTGACACTGAAAATTTGTATTTACGGGAAGTCCATTGAACTAGGGAAGTCTCCTTGATGTCTGTAGCTGTGAACTACTGCCTAAGAACTGACAACTGAGCTGCTAGGAGTTTCTTTCATGCCTAAGCATTGTTATAATACATATAGTAGATGCCTCTTGTTTCACAGGGCTATGATACAGCATGCATTTCCATCATGCTACAATACTACAATTTGTTTCTCTGCCAAGCAAAGTTGTGCTCCAGCTCTTCTTCTGGCTCATGTAAACATATGCACAAATGGAGCAAGGAACTACATGTGCATGTACATCAAGCTCCACAAAATTTGTGACCAATGTAGGTGTCATGCCATTCTATGAATATGCAGGGTTGCTCCAGTAGCAGGTGGTATTTTCTTATTAAATGAGCTTAAACCAGTGTTTCTATGGAACTGAAATGCTGGCTATCTTCATGAAGAATGCAAGTACTTAGAAATCATCTTAGTTACCTTGGGAAGAAGCAGTTATCTAGGGAAAGACAAGGTACAGCGTAGGAGAGAAGAAAGACTGAAAATGAGAACTACTGGTCAACAAGTAAGTGAAGACGCTGTCATGTATTGTTTGGTACTACGGAATCTGCATAACACTTTTTCTAGAGATATTTCTTCTAGATGCGCTCATTTCTTTTTCTAGAGATAAAATTATATTTACAGATAGTTCTGCATAGCAGCTAAAGTTGTATTGACCAATTGAACAACATCTTTCTTAGAAGAGGAATTTAAGAGGGTGTTAATACAGTGGATAGCCTTTTTTAGTGATTCAGTGTTAAGACTGGGTTTTCTATGTGTAACTCAAGATGCCTTGGTTATCCTTTGAAACACTCATCCCCTTCAGCTTCGACCAGTCACCCCCTATTGTCCCCCAAGGTTAACAGAGCAGGAAGACTCAGGCTCACATATATCCATCCAGCATACTTCTCCCTGCCCATTGCTACAGCTCTAATCACAGATGTTAAACACTACAGCTCTGATCAAATGTTCTATCTTCACTGAATGATATATCAGGAGGAAGACTAAACAATCTCAAAAGTTTTGGTTTATTTGAAATTGTTTGCAGGGAATTGCTAAGACTTTTTTTTCTAAAGGTGTGACTAGACTCTACAAATCCCAACTGCCTACAACAGGAAAAGTTTTGACTTTCTTCTCCATATATGAACTATTAATCCAGAAAACAATGCCTCCATTCTTAACATCTCTTCCTCCTCTCATGTTGCCTGTTGCCATTTATTCTTTATTAACTCTTTCAGCTGCACAGATGCAATAATCTTGGAGCAATAACATTTCTGCTGTGAGCATGGGCTGTGAGGCCATGTGCTTGCTGTTCCTGCAGTTGCATCACAAGCACATGATCAAGGAAAGAATGAATAGAGGAATGAAGATAAGCAGTGGGAGAGGCAAGTTGAAAGGAGCTTAGCCTCTGCAATGCAGAGCCACATCCTTCTAATTTCTCTTCTAGAGAGGTTGTGAAATAGGGAAAGGTCCCATATGGAAAACCAGAACCCAGAATTTGAACACCTTCAAGTTTGGTTGTTTTTTGTTTCAGAATCTGGTTTGAAAAATACCTGAAGTCTTTCTGGTTTGCTTGAGAGAGAGAAAGGGTTCTGGCCTTAGGCATAAGGAACAGTGTGCGTACACAGAGTGCCTCGTTTTATTTAGTAACGGAAGATGGTGTGTGGTGAAAGCTACTCTAATTATTCTCACTTAGAACTTTAGGAGTTTTAAATCTTCTCGTTCATTTTCCTTAAGAGAAATGTCAGCTGATATGAAGGAAGATTACCTATCTCATTGCAATCTCCCTCTTCTTCTGCGAAGATGGAAGTGAACAAAACAACAACAGGAATGGCCACTGAAGAGGAGTAGTTGTATGGAGTGGGTGGGAGGTCTCGCATCATGTAAGGGTAACAATCATGCATGGAATCAGCTGGGAAGGGCACTGCACCCTAAGGACCCTTTCACTTACAGCACAGTTTTGAACATCCTTGAACTGGTCTATTTACACCAAAGACGGTCAGGTCCCAACCAGGGCAAGTTCTTTACTCAACTAGTAAATTTTAACATCTGTTTCATACCAGGTCTAAGTTCCACTGACTTCATATAAAGTCTCATTCAACTGAGGACCAAAAAAGTGATGTTTTAAGCTTTTTTTTCTCCATTTATATTATATTTCATTGACTGTACTTTTTGCTCCAGTTTTCCTTTGAAATAATGCTACAGACCAACAGCAACTATGGTTATCAGCCGTGCTGATGCTGTTCTTGGCAATGAATGCAGGGAGACTAGAAAATTATTTTATTCATGGAATTTCCTCAATACCTTCTGCATTAGACACAATGGAGTGAACATGACTGACGTAGTAAATTCATTGGGCTATTTGTTTAAGACCAACCCTCTATGACTCTTGAACGTATCTCAGTCAAGAGGGGATGGGCTAGAAGCTCAGCAACTAACTTTTTAAAGGAAAAATGTCCTTTTTCTTTTTGGGAAATATACACAGCTTTAGGATCTATAAAGGCAATAGGTTGATAAACTAAGGATTTTTCATTATTAGGACAGATACGGTCCATCAAACACTTGACAGTTCCAATATGGTATCAGCAAAAATGTAATCAACTTCCTGGTACTGTGTGTGCTCTGAAGTCACAGAACTTCATGCTGTGACCCTTTAAGAAACAGAGAGATTCCTCTATAAATGTAACAGGATTGAAATTTTTTCTGTCTTAAAACTGTCTCTACCTTCTCCTACTTCTTGCACTAAGCAGCAAAAGAGTAGCAGCTGCAACTCTGGTTTTGAAAGGGACCAGCATGAAGAGCTATCAATTAGTGACTGGTCCAAGACCAGACTAAATGATGACTAAAATTTAGTGGTAGCCAGTTTTCACTTACTTCCCTGAAAACAGCTAGAGTTTGGAGCAGTGGAATTTTCCCAAAACAGAACAAAAATCAGGTGATGTGTGCGAAAGGTCTTATAGTATTGAATGTCCAAGGATAGCAAGAGAGGCAAGAGGAAGTAAATTCCAGCCATGCAGAATCCTGTTTCTGACTGCAAACTCAACGAAAGTCAAATAAAATTTATTTGGAAGGCAGTGAGTCAAAGCTCAGCTGCAGGCAAAACATTCTGTACATTCTGCAGTGGAGAGGTACAAACTTTTGTTCCATAGCAAGCTGGACTTTGATGACCCCTCAGTAGGACTGGCCAGACCTGTCCAGGGCCACACAAGGCTCATAGCAGCCCACCACACATTTGCCTTCTCAGACTGCCTCTCCACTTTTCCTATTCCTCCCTCCTCATGTTGCTTGACCCATACATCCCTAGGGAAGAGAATACCAGTTTAGGAAGGAACAATCTCCCCAATTTCCCAGTGGCAAGGAGTCCCAAAAGATGTGAGCCAGTGTACAGGCAGAAGGTCCATAGCTGTGGCTTCAGCTATTCCACAGCAATTTCTACTTGCAGGTGCCTAGGCTGAGGGACATATGAAGTATCAAAAAAAAAAAAGGAGCAGGGGGAAGTCCACGTGGGTGTATGCTGTGAAGTCGGTAGCCAGATGTAATTCAGTAAGGGGTAGACATGGCCTACAGGATTGCCAGAAGGTCAGAGCTCGAGGTAGTGACTTGTATTGCTTACACCCGGAGCTGCCAGAGAGTAATCCGGTTCTGGGATAATCTTGAACAAATTGCAGCTGCCACTTCCTTCCCTCCATCTTCCACCCCACCAAACACTCCTACCACATGCAAACAAGGCAGCTGGGGTGCAGATATCATTCTCAGAGAGTGGTTCGAGCTGGTGAGGGAAAGGAGATGAGGCAGGCTTCACAATATCATTCAGGAGGAACTCCCCCTACCCTCCTCCACTGCCATGTATTTTTTTTGGCTATTTAAAGAGGAAACGTGTTGACAAGCCTTAGCAAAGCCTGACTGGGATTGCTGTAAATCCAGAGATTCTGCTGGACTGGAGATCTTGCAGAACAGAAGGTGACGCCAGAGGTGGTGATGAAAAAGCAGCACTGGAGCTCTTTCACTCCTTCTAGGAGAGAGGCTGTGCCAAGAAAATTCAATTGAGGGACAAAGAGAAAAGCCAGTAGTAATCCCCATCTACCTTGAGAAACTCAGAGCCAAATGGGCTCAGTGTAGAGCCCAAATGCATCAGGCTGGGGACCATCTAGTTCTGTGACAGATGCACTCATTCAAAATACCGGGCTGCTTTTTTTTTACTTGCAGCAAGTTAAAAAAAGATATCCACATGCAGCAGAGTGAAAAAAATGCCAACACTGGCTTTAAAAGTCTGTAGGATATGGAATAAAGGGTTTTTCCCCTCAGCTCATATGTGCTAGGAGCATTATGTAACCTTGTTTTGTAAGAAGTACACTGATCTCCTGACACTTGAAAAAAAAAAAAAAAGATGTTGACTGCAAAAAATGGGAGAGCCGGGAATGTATTATACAGGAACGGATCTTGCCAAAGTAAGCAAAGTCCAAACATCCCACACTTCCCCAATTATCTTTCTTTCCTGCTTAATGCACTGTAAATGAAATTCAGTTGGACTTTGACATTATTGTGGACTGGATTCAATCCCATTGTACATAGATAGGAACTGATGATAAAATGATATTGTTTGAATAAATAGCTCACTTCCTTTGCAGTAATTCTTATGATTGTTAACGTATTAATAATTACAACCATGCATTGCATTTATAATAGCACCTTTCTTCACCAAGAATCCTAATGCTCTTATGAAATTTGAAGTGTGATTGTAGTGTGTATGCTATCTTAACTGAAAATATATCCGACGTCACCGCTCTGCCTGTAAATCATACCTTCAAACATAAGGCGGTTAACTTTCCCACCAAGCCATTGCATTTTCAGTGCCTTTTTTATTGTTAAATATGCCTCTGCTAATTCCTCCATAGAGCTTACAAAATGCTTTCCGTCAGAATAAACATGTGAGAAATCTGCAACATTAGGCAATCTTCCTAGGGGAACTCTTCATTTCTTTCCATTGCTGCAGCCATTCCAGCTAAGTTTAATTTCTCTTGATTTTCAAAAAAAACAAGCCAAAAATCGGCAGCAGAAAAAAGACTCCTTAATGAACAGCATTAGTATTTCAATGATTCCATTCAGCCATTACTGTTGACACTCTGGGTGTGCAGAAAAACATCAGGTAAGCCCTCATTGCCCAGTCTTGAGTGAAGCAGGAAAGTGCATGCTCTTTTTACTCAGGTGAGGTATGTGAGGTCAGCCCTGGGAAAAACACTCTTAAAAGCAGCTCATGCTGCTTAATATCATTAGGCTATACATTCCAGCAATTTAGGCTAGGTATATCAATTAAAAATAAGCAAAAAATCACTACATATTTATGTAGATGAACTAACCAAAGTCCTCTTAATTCGCGATTCAGTAAAAATAGACAGGCTTTGCAAGGCTCGTACAGTCTTGTTTAGGTCCACAGGGACAGTCGCATCAGAAGCTAAAACATATGGAGAAGTGTTTAAGGGAGTTGGGTATCTCTTTAAATCCAAAAGTGAAAACTTGCCAACACAAACTTAACATGAAGGATTCCACTTTCTCTTATTGGTCAGGGGTTAAACACGGGTGCTCTGGAGGACTTTGGTAAGAATTGGATGGTGAAATCTTTCCAACCTCATACAGCACACAGCAATTGTAAATAGAACGTGTCCCATCACTGCCTTCACTGCCTCAACATCTCTGAGCGATGGGGTTAAGAGCACAGAATCTGTGCTACTCTCTGAGAATGCTGAGAACTTTTTTTTTTCTCTCTTAGGATCTGTGAGTATATTATTATTATTATTATTATCATTAGCCAATGTAGACAGTAGAAGTAGTCAATACTGGCACTGGTTACAAGCCTGGTGTCAAGATTTAATCAATCTTTATTCTTCTTGGTGTAGATTTTTATTTGTGATCTTAGAGTTAGTATGCTAATTGTATCTATTGGCTCTTTTAATCCTATCTAAAGATCAGAAAATAGGGAAAAGAGAAAGAATGGCAGTCACTCACAATGAAAACAATGTCAGAGGAAGAAGCCAAACTGCATTTCTGAAACACAAAGTCTGGAAACTCTTTTCCCAGTAAAGACAAAACAAAACCCAAATCTCTTGTTGGCCAGTCATGGAAAATGCCTATTCCTCAGATAAATGTTTGAATAGTTAAAAAAATGAGGGAAAGATGGTGTTAGCTAAAATGTTTTGTGCATGAGTGATATAACAAGATTTCTTTACCAGGCAGATGTAATAACAGTGCAAGCTGTAGGAACGCCCTGCCCTGTGAGTTAACAGACTGACAACATGGCTATTATTTTCCAGATTAGAACAAGAAGCAAATGCTTTGGCTACTGGAGCTGAAACTCTAGGGCTAACATGGGTAAGCAAAATGGAAGTATGAATGCTAGAACATCTCCAGGATGCCAGGTCGTTAACACCTCTACCTCTATTAAAAAAAACCCAAACTATAGATACTGTATTGCCTACAAATAAGGAAGCATTGTAAATATTGACCAAGATTCCAAATTATTCACAGAAGGCATGTGGAGACTTAACAGCAGCAAATACACGTCTTTTGTACGAGCTGTTATCTGCTTGTGTGGGTTATTGGAAAAGGTGGTGGGTTGACGCTTAATGCTCTATAGGGCAGATAGCACAGTGCTTGTCTTCAAACCCTTCCTGCCTCTTTTGAGGATCTCATGCTAGGACTGACACTCACTCCCTGTGTGACCCTCTTATCCCAGAATAGGTGTACTTTGTAGATGAAGCTAATTCAGAAAAAAAAAGCTTTCTGAATCTGGAAACAGTGTCTGATTCTGAATTGGCTTTGTGCACAGACCACTCTTCTTTCCCAGATAAGAGAAATCACCCAGGAAGCCAATCAATGACAAGCAGCACAGTGTAAATTCATACACACCCCCTTAATCCAAATTCACTTCCGTAAGGAGATAAGCTTTAAGTAAGTTCACTAATCAATGAGTATAAGTGGAGAAAGCAGAATGGGAGGTGTGGTTTCACTACTTAATTTATTTTCTGGGATTTTCATTTAATTTAAGTCGAAAGTAAAAAGAAAGAAGTGTTCCCATACTAGTTTCCATCATAAACATTTCTTTTTTAACAAGCCAGCATTTGCTAATAAATTCAATTGAAAAAATAAACCAAGAACCAAGACAAGAAATGGGTGCAAAATTATAAACAACCATTGGAAAGGACGGACTGAACATAAATGAAAGAAAAAAAAGGCAAGGAACTTCACTAGGCAGCAGCTTCTCCAAAGCCAGGGGTGTCACTGGGAGTTGTTTTGTTGTATACTTGAACCATTCAGGACATTGCATTATGTGCAATACATCTGACACACTGAGAGGCAAACCCTCCAGTGACTTTCCTAACATGTGGCTCTGCAGAGACTCATCCTTGGCGAGTCATCAAAAGAAATGGAATTCTTCTACAAAAATAAGCAATCTTTAGTAACATCACTGGGAGAAAACATGAATGTAGTAAGTTTTATCCCATTTCTTAGGAAGTTTGTTGCACAGGAGCAGTTCCAGATTGTGAGCCTGGGGTTCAGTTTAAAAGGGAGGAGATGGGTCCACCGTCTTTGCAACTAAGTTGTTTCTCTAAGTCTGGGTCATTTTTACAGGAAAACAGTGGTCCTTGTCTAGCAGACACGGGTTTGTCTCATTACTGCTTTATTAGTATCTCCAATTAACACATTAAAAGCTTTTTGCATCAATACCTTTTTGCAGTGTTGGCCCTTGTCATCTTCCACTGTATGTGTTTTGAGTGACAGGCCACAGGACTTCTTCAGACTGCATCTAGATCATCTGCTGCTCCCCACGTAGCTCCTGTCACTTATGCTGACACTGCAAATTTACTAAACTCCTAAATTTGTCCACCTTTGAAATGGAGCTCACTGGTATGTTGTGAAAAAGACTCAGGGCTGGACACAGGAAGAATGAAGTCTATAGTGCCTTAAAAGCCATTCGAAAGCTCTTGCTAAGTTATGGAATATAAGAGTTTTGTCTGGTAGCACACAGTTTTCAGAAATGCAATGACTTTAAATTGTAGCTGCTTCCTTGTAATTAACTAAGTACAAAAGCTGAACCCATGGAAATTGTAGAGTAAACACTACTGCTTACTTCTATACTGGAAAGAACAATGTGGGCACAGACTCCCATGCTAAAACCTAAAAGCAACACAATATACTGTATTTTGGGGTGATTCCATTGTGCTGGCATTTGATTTAGGGAGAAATAGTTGCTTTTGGCAACACAGAAACAAATTTTCTCTTGACATTATGTTTGGACCTCTTCTCGTCTCTCCTGTGGACAGTGTTTGCTGAAGTCTGTCTGGCCAGTTAAGCAGGAGGTTAGCAGTGCTGCAGCAGACATGTGGAAAGCAATTAAATGATTTATTACTTCTGTTGAACACAGGTTTTGAAAAGCAAACATTCTCCATTGCAAGAACACCACTAGTGACACACAGCAGTTTGCTTCACTAATGTTTTCCTTCGGGACCTCGCAAAGCACAGCAGAATACCACTGGAGTAACACTTGGTCCCACAGGATATACTATCCTGAAAAGAAAGTATGTCTGAGCTCGGCTGGAGACACAGTCACCTTTTTTGCAGTATGAACACCGAAGAGAGTGTGGACAGTGAATTTCAAAGGACACGTGAATCACGAAAAAGAGACTGTCTTACAAGCCTCCACATCTCTCTATCAGGCACAGCAAAAAAGAGTCAGGTCACTTGATTTAACTTCAAGCTTTGAGATCAGCATACTCATAGTGAAGAAAGGGTCACAGATAAGATAAGGTGCCATTCAGTGACACTACGGCAATTATAATAGAAATTATAAAGCTAGTGTTGAAAAACCAGTGTGTGAGCTAGGTAAGGAGTGCTAGCTCAGGACGTCAGCTACATTAAATGCTCAGTCTGCCAAAGGTCCTGGACATGCCATTGCAGCCATGATTTATGTCAAATCACGTACTGAAAGCAAGAGGATGAAGTTTAACTTGGCTGTATGTGCAGAACTACGCCAACGGTCAGGAACATGTTCAAACAGGCAATATGGACTTTAATGTGCATGAAAGTTATCAACATGGCCCTCCTGATTTGTGCCACTAAAACTCACATCCCTGGTCTACCCATGAAATTGATTAAGAACGTCAGAGGGGAAGAGAGTTCTCAGGTCACCAAATTCCCTTGTTGTATCTAGAAAACATCATATCAGGTAATCTCTCATAAATATATTAATCTCTACCTTAAATCAAATAGTTTTTGTGGCTTTGCCATTCCCCAAGAAAAATTGTTACAGAGCCCTTCACTTTTGATGGCTTACAAACTATATCTGATTTTGGATTAAGGAAAAAAAAGCAAATACCTTTGTAAAACCTGTTAATTATTCACCTTTCTTGTATTGACTTTCTGGGTGCAGATGGTGTGTGCACCAAAATATGCAAATTGGCTCCTTATCCTTCATCTGAAAAAGCTCTGTCAGCATCAGATCTTCTTCCTTCTCAACAAACATATTTACAGACAGAAGGACCATGGTTGTAAGTAGAAATTAGGACAACTATAATACAAGATACATGAAATAGCAGGACTGGTATACAATCAAATGGATGTGGTACTAATACTAATACTAATAAATCTAATGCTTTACTGTAAACAGTTCTGTTGACTTCAGTGAATTTTGTTCTGGCTTGTATTGGCCTAAGTAAAAACAGTAACACCTGCAATAGGAACACAGGGTTGTTTCAAGTGGACTTAAAGGGTAATGCAATCAGCAGTACTTAATATTTTCTCTATACATGCATAAACTGTACTAAAAATATATATAAAGTCATCCATAATAAGATGTTCTGTAACTGATGATATAAATGTATTGAGAGAAAGCCATTAGTAGCATGACTGCACTAGATCCTGGTGCAAGTAGAAGAAAAAAAAAGGGCTTTCAAAATGCATAGTAGGACATCATAAAGTATATCTAAAAAAATGAAAAAACACTCAAGAATTTTTAAGTATAGACATAAGGATTATAAACAAAATTCTGATCATGCTAAATACTCTGACATTTTGTGAAACAGAAGTCCATCAAGTAATTTATCTCCAGAATTGGTTTAAAAACAATTTTTCTCTGTGTTTCACTTAAATCCAAAAATAATTTCCAGTAAATCAAGAAAATGTTTACCTAGGATCGACACATGGTCAAACTACGGCTTTTTTTTCTTAAAATTTGACCTTTGTGGATGCAGTTCAGTCTAATCCTCTATCAAAATATGAGAAAGCATCTCAGTATTTTTAAGTGTAACACAGACATTTGGCTTTTAATTTGTTCTGTTAATAGCTACATTTTATTAATTGTGGTCTCTAGATATGGTAAAGAAAAGATGCAAGACTGTAAAGAAAGGAAAGCCTGCCAGATGGAATGAACTGGTACTTTACAAAGTTCCATTTCTGGAATGCCTACAATACCCCTGGTATGATTCAAGAGCCAGAGGACAAATAATATTATTAATATAGCAGCATAGTAATCTAATCTAAGTCAAACAATTTTTTAAAAAATGACTTCCGGATGTTTTTCAACTTGGCAGTTTGTCATATTTAAAAATAACGCAAAAGGTTCTGACTAAGGTTATTTTCTGATGCAGTACTGCAAATCTTTGCTCAAAGAAAACCAGAATTTATGTAAAATAAATAAGATGCCATGCTGAGTATTTGTAGTGAGCCGAGGAGTAACAATGTCACTGAAGGGGAAAGATGAGATTTGGACAAGGTTTCTGTTCCATGGAGGCAATTATGCATAAAATATTTTAACAGCTGAAATTACTAAAGCTTGATGTTACCTTGCTAATATATTTATGTGACAAAAGCCTGCAAAAAAGCTGACATCAGCTGCAAGTTAAACAACTAGAAAGCCAGCTGGTGGTGTGCCCTGGCAGGTTAGAGACAGAGCTCCAGAGAACAACAAAGGAGGGGTTTTGGTGGTGGTGGTAGGTACTGGAGTGGTTTTCTCTGCCTAAGAGGGATGCAGAGCAATGCCATGGCTTTCATTGGCCTTTATGTTTACTAAAAATAAAAGCCCCCAAAGTAACCATTATTGATTTTCAGTTTGGTGAAAATAATTGCCGTTTGTGGCACGTTCTGTTAAAGCGTGTGTCTCTGTAGAGGAAAACATTTAGAATTATAGATTCATAGAGTGGTTTGGGTTGGAAAGGACCTTCAAAGGTCATCGAGTCCAACAACCCAGCCATGGGCAGGGGTGTCTTTCACTAGATCAAGTTGTTCAAACCCGTGTCCAACTGGACTTTGAACACTGCCAAAGATGGGGTGTCCACAACTTCTCCGGATAACCTGTTTCTGTATCCTACTACCGTTATAAAAAAATTCTTCATTATATCCAATTTAAACCCACCCTCTTTCAGTTTAAAACTGTAGTCCCTTGCCACATCACTACAGGCTCTGGTAAAAAGTCTTTCTAGATCTTCCTTATAAACCCTCTTTATACGTTGAAAGGCCACTGTAATGTCTCCCAGGAGTCTTCTCCAGGCTGAGCAAACCCAACTCTCAGCCTTTCCTTACAGGAGTGCTGTTCCAGCACTCTGATCATTTTTGTGGCCCTCCTCTGGACCCGCTCCAACAGGTCCATGTCTTTCCTGTGCTGGAGGCTCCAGAGCTGGATGCAAGACTCCAGCTGGGGTCTCACAAGTGCAGAGTAGAGGGGTAGAATCTCCTCCCTCAACCTGCTGGCCACATTGCTTTTGGTGCAGCCCAGGATGTGATTGGCTTTCTGAGCTGCGAGTGTACATTGCCAGTTCATGTCCAATTTTACACACACCCATATCCTCAAGTCCTTCTCTGCAGTGCTGTTCTCAGTCTTTCATTAGCCAGTTTACACTGATACTGGGGATTGCCCAATACTTGTTGCAGACTAAAGCAGACCCTCTCGAGGAAGGGGAGTTGACTCCTTTGCTGAGAGTAACTGCCCAGGCTTAGCTGGGAGAAGATCTGGGTAGGCAAATGAATCTAGATAGGATGTGAAAGATACAGGATGAGCTGCAACAGGAGTGCGGACAGAGAGAAAAGGAGTGGGGGGCTTTCTGCTGCTGAGAGCAGACTCAAAGCTGAACTTCAGAAGCAAGGGAGAGAAGGAGGCTTCCCAGGGACCCTGAAGAGACCTGGAAAACCCAATGGGTGGACTGGGGGAAAGGACCCACTCTTCACGAACACAGCTGACAGGGGACCTGTTTAATCAAACCTGTTAAAATCAGATTCGACCAACAGCTCTACAGTTCCTCTGCTGAGACTCACCCTGTTGCAGATTATTTAAAGGTCCTTTCCAACCCAAACTGTTATATGTTTCTACAATTATTTTTACTCTAGTAAAATACAGCTGTAGGGACTGGGAGTATCTGGTTTTTTTTTGGCATGGGGAGGCCCTTTTTACTTTAAAAACATTCTGCTTCAGTGAACTGGCTGGCTAGGGATCCTGTCACACCATGTTTCTATCACATCTTAACACTGCTTTCAATGTCAGCTCGTATCGAATGACAGGTTGGGTTTTTCACTGAGAGTAAAGGTTTTTCTCTCTTTCAGGTTCTGCTGGTGTAAGCATATATTTCACTCTAAAGGACAGTACTGACCCATCTCATGTCTCCAGCTGTAGTGCAAATAGAACACGTAACTAATTTGTATTTCCTTCAAAGCAAGCTGTGCAGACGAAGCAGGACCTGCTAGTCCAGTCAGAATCCATTAGCAACAAACATTACATATTTCAATGCTTGGTCCGTTGTTTTAACTGTGGGAACAAGGAGGAACAGTTCTTAATTACTAATAATCCCTTGCATGTACTATTAACAGACTATTTTGTTCAAATAGTTGGAGCCTGCAGGGTTTTACAAGCTCCATGTACAAAGTATTCATCTTTGCTGATGATAATGAAAAGCTTTGTTATTTATTGTTTTGTTAGAAGAATCTTTCTCAGGCAAGGCAGCCGTTGTAAAAAAAAATCCTGAATTATCACAGATTTATAAACTAGAAACTAAAAGAGAATCAGGCCCAAAGCTATTAGAAACCAGAGGATTCAAAGTGATTCAGTAGTGGTGAAATGTAACTATATTATGGAATCCCCCAGTATCTACAAGCAAGGGTGATATTATACAGTGATGTAGAACTGTTCATCAAACAAAATAATGACTAATTTCTTTGTGATTTTTATAGAACAGACAATTTTGTTATCAGAAGTGCCATGCTATCCCAGGACAAGTATCAGTCGGTTAGACCTAAGACACAGTGGTAACAAACTCATGTCCAGGATGCAAAGAAATTAATTTCACTCAGTCTTACTCCACAGTGGAAAATCAACATCAAAAGCAAGCAGCTTAATTTATTAGTTATTAACAAAAAACTGTCAGAGAAGTCGAGCATACTCTCAAGCATTACTCTGAAAGCAAAATATGATTCCGCTGGGAAAACATATTTTTTAACTTGGAGAGGGGTGTTCAGATGTTTTTCAAGTCATTGAACTTGAGGGAAAGGTGACCTAATAGGCATAGCTCTTGTTTCTGCCAGAAATCTTTGCATCACCGGTAGTCGAATACCTTATTATCCAGTTATGAAAGTGTGGATGCCGGGTGAGTATGTATGTGCCTGAAATTGTTTCTCCTTTTACAAAAGCTATAAGGGTCATTATTATGATGTGGACTGAGCAGCATAACACAGGATAAAAAATGTCACCCAGTCAACTACTTGCTGCTGGAAAGGCACAGATGTCTTTAGGAAGATGTCCAGCTATTCTGGTTCTCAGTAGACAGCCTCCAGATATGCACTTCACCATACAGAGCAAGCATTGATTGCAGGCTATAAAAATTCTTTGAAGGATTTCCCAAACTAGTTATTTAGGAAGACTGTGATGAATTGTAGCAGTTCCTGAAAATTTTCCTGGGGTAACAGTAAAGAAAGATGGATTTATGGCATATATTGCATACTCAGGAAATCTTTTCCATGCCTAACCTGAAACGACTGCACCTGAAAAAGCCAGAGAACATCATCAAGAGCAAACAGAAAGTGTAAGTGGGCAAGCTAGAAGTGGCCCTTGAGAGAAATAGCCCTGGGGGAAAAACTAATTCTAGGCCATAAAGCAGCAGCTGGTATGGCTACACTGCACGACTGTAGCCTTTTGTTTACAGAACACTGCTCACGGAGGGTCAGACTAAAGTCTGGTTTTAAGCCAGGTTTTTATGGCATTATGAGAAATGGATCAGTCAATATAGAAAAATGTCTGGATATGTAAAGTAGCAAAGGCAAGATACTGTAAAGGAGTGGCAATGAACTTGCCTCATGACTATCTTTCTTTGAATAGCAGTGTAGGGAGAGGTGGTGACATGGAAAAAAAATATTTCTGAGCTGTAACAGAAAAGGGGTTTACACACTTCTTCTGTGGCCTTCAGAAACTTCAGCTGAATCTAACTTAGATACAAAACACATAGGAATGGCAGCAAACTCCCTGCCTGCTAAGTTAGCCCAGTTTTAAGCTGCCTTTGATTTACTGGAGTCATACTAAGGGACATTGGTGTAGGTCAAAATACGACTCACTCTGTGTCAGAGTTGAGAATGAGATCAGTTACTAAGAACTACATTTAAAAAACCAAAAGGGAGTAAAGGGAAAAATCACAAGACCGCTACAAATGTTAAAAGTAAGTGAGATGAAGCCCTTGCCAAAGAACCTATCAAAAATAATGAAACTGTTCTCAGCATCATTCTTACTAGAAATCATGGTGAAAGGGTCTTTCACTGAAAGTTCTGAGGATGGTTGAGATGTTCAAGGTAGGACATACGTCTGGCAGAATTTGCAGTAAATATCTGATGCTCCTGGTACAAATATACAAAACTGGCATTTGGGATCAACTTCTTACATTGCTTTAAAAGATTCAGATGAGATAGGACTGTACTTACTTACTTAGGGCTGTACATACTGCCTGTGAAGTCAAAAGAGGGAGAGGTGGGGGCATTTGCAGAATACAATTGAGCTCTCAGGTAAGATGCATAGCAATTTTCAGTAACTAAACAGAAAGTTCACAGTGCCTCAAGTCCTAATATATACATATGGTTTTTTAGGTAGATGGGATAAACCAGAGCCTGTCCTCTTTGATTTCTTCACTCATATCAATGGGAGACCTGACTGGACTGGATCTTCTGGAGGATCAGTAGTTAAATAATTTTCTTTCCAACAGGGAGGATATTTCAAAAACAGGCCTTCAGGGAAAGCAAACTCGAGTGAAACAGGGATATCTATAAACAGAGATGTCAGCCTACAGTTACAGGAAGCCACTGGACAGATTCCCTTTTAATCAGAAGAACCATTAAATTAAACTGCCTTAGATCTACTGATGAAAACTGGGTCTTCAGACCTAGAGAAAAGAAAAGGACACAAGAAATTACAGCATCTCTGTAGCTTTGTGGTCAAACCCAGGGCTACTTTTGACACAAAGCCAATTGCCTGGGCCACACCGACAGAGTTGCTGTCCTGAGAGAGGGATTGCTGTTGTCAAAGAACTGAATGGATGTTAGAATGGCCTTGTACAGGGTAAACTGAGACTCCTTTGTTGCCCTAAAGATACTGAATAATCAGATCGTTTGAAGTGTTAAATACAGAAAGATTTTCACAACTGATACCTTTGTCTTGGTGTCTTTGGAAAATTGTCACAGTTCTTTTACCTAAAGAATGTTTGGAATGCCTGACAAAGCAAGTGTAGCCGCTTCAGATTTGCAAACAGCATGCTGTATACTACTGCAGAAAGGCTTCATGAACTTAAATGTTACAATCACATAACAGAAACAAAGGCCTACCTTTATCTTAGATCAGAAAGGAAATATAAACAAGGCCAAGAACATGCATTTGAGCACACACATCTGTAGCAGAGTCAGGCACAGCTCTCAGACCACCCAGTGCCTGGTCTTCCCCTTACTTGCAAGCCGATCCATCGAATTTGCCAGATTATTTTCTCTTCTGGTTCATTACTAATCAGATAACTTTCCTGAGTTATGGGGAAACAGACAAATTTTTTTATGTTTACACTTTCTCATTCTAATTGTTAAGCCAGTCTGAAACAAAATAGGTGCAGCATTCTTTTAAACAATCCCTTCTGTATTAGAGGGCATTTACAGTTCACAGTCTTTGTTTTCAGCTCAAGATTCTAGATACCGGAATAGATTGATATCGATACAGCACACCACAGATAACATTAGAGTTCCGATTCCACAGCCAGCGGATCCGCTCAGTGGAAAAGTTTGTGAAAGAACAGTGCCTCTCCCCAAGTAAAAATCCAGAGCACACCTTTACTTTTGTTTTCTTCCATGCAAACATCAATAATTGGTAATAAAAACCAAGAAAAATTTAGCTAAACTATGTCAAAGTAGTGTTGGGAACTGACCTTTCCAAGCCACAGACCAACAGGCAAGTTAGAGTTCATCTCATAATGGCAACCCAGGCTCAGAGCACATCGGTGACATGACAAAGTGTCTTAGGACACGTTCACCTGACATGAGGCAGTATCTCTGGCAAATATTTATTTTAGCAATATGGGACAGTACTTCCTGGTGTGTTACCTCAGAACTGTTCGGTGAGTGGGAGCACCATCCTCGCATGATAAGGAAAGAATGGCTACAGGCTAAAACCAGCTGAGCCCTGGCCCAGCTGGCTCAGCTGAATGATGGTTCTCCTGGGGTTACCCTATTGAAGTGGATGGTGGTGTAAAGAATTCACGCAAAAGGAAGAAACAGTACTTGGAGCAATGCCACTGATTTTTGTTGAGTTACGCCAGGGAAATGTTTGACTTGCAGAAACTAGTCACTAACTGGAAGAGATGGCCTGGGACTAGAGATGAGGGCTTGACCACGTACACGTGAGAAGCAGCCACACAGCAGCGGCAGCAGGATCATGGTCAAGTAAAGCATTCACAGAGAAGCTTTTCCTGGAAGAGGAAAATTTGTGTTCAGCTATGCCAGTTCTGGTGGGGGCTTGTGACAACAACCTGCAGAAGGACGCACAGATTTTAGCTGCAGTCCAGCTTGCTCTGTACAAGTGGCACTACTGATGCATGCAGAGGCTGAGCCAAACAGCAAGAAGGGCCAGCTTGCAAGTGGGTCATTATACCTATTCACTTCCAGTGTAACTCCTTCCCAAGACTGGGCAGCATTCAGGCTGATTTTTACTTCTGTGCATGTGTGTGTGGGTGGCTGGGGGAGATGTTTGACCCATTTGCTGTCTCTGAGCTGGAGGAAGCTGGAAGTTCTTACTAAAGTGGCTTTGCCTTGCTGGCTGCATCTCAGCTAAATAGGACTCTGCACCTGCAAACAGAGGACCAAGGAGTTCAGTTTAATATCCAGCCATTGGAGCTGTAAATAGTGTTGCACAGACCAGTTAGGTGCTGGACTGGGTGAGTAAATGAAGTGCCAGGTGTCACTGGGAATGGAGAAGGAGCATGTGACGTTCCACATGATCCTCTGTTCAAACGCACTCTGGACATGGGAATATGCCTTTGGCTCCAGCACTACACTCTCCTGAAAAGAAATATGCATGCCAAAAATGAACAGAAAAGTATACCTTTAAATCAGTGCAATTCTCAGTTTCTGCATAAAGTTTCATCATCACTAAAACACAGAGAAGAATGGAAATCTAAGTACACTTGGTGAGTTTAGATTGTGTTTTATGCCCTTCTCCCACCTGAAGATAATGCAGAGATGGGAAAGGTTTCTGATTGTGTTCTTACTAAGCCATCCTGCTGAGAATGATTGATTTGCAGGGTTTACATGAGTGTATCTGACTACTCACAGAGTGTGTTACTCTTCTGATGACGAAAGCACTCAAGAATTATTTCTTCCCCCTCGGGGAAAGGCAAGGAGGAAAGAAAGGAATGTCCTTTTTTGCTGCTGTTCTTTGCATTGTAAAAGCATGCATGCACTTGATTTGTATCAGTAAGAACATTTTCTGGCCTAATGTGAAATTTATACATGAACCTCACTGTCAAGCAATTGCAACACATGCCTTCCAAGGGAGTTGCGTTGCACTGACAGTTAACCGAATTATTTGGAGATTCCTACCACTTACAATCAAGCAAACTGGTCCACTGACTAGTGCAGAGGCTGGGAATGGGAGAGTTAGGTTCAACTGGATGATCCTTATGGGTCCTTTCCAACCTGAGATGTTATATGATTCTATAATTCATTACTTCAGCACAAACACCATGTTGGATTTTGTTGTCCATCTTTCCCAGAGATACCTGCAGTGTGCCTATTCCCACTGTGATCATTAGGTACACCCAGTATCTCTTTTATTTTTATAAGGAAGCAGAATAAAAACAAAGGATGAAATTCACCTCCTCTGACTTCAGCTGTCTAAGCCAGCAGAAAGTGCTCAGAAACTGATAACTTCCCAAGGGTTCTTACAAAAGTCTTAGGCTGAGACAAATCATTCCAGAAAGGGACTGGAGAATGGGTTAGTTAAAACAATCTGAGCTCAGTCCTGAGGCATAACACAGACTGCCCTACTGCATCACAGTGGTGATTCAATAAGCACAGGACTCTCAGGCGAGAGCAGAGAAAAACATGTGCCATTCAACTCCTATGCCTATTCAAAGTCAAGGATTCCCACAATTTTAAGATCAGTAACACCATAATGAAACAGCATACATGAAAATAACCTGACATCAGCTGAAACGATTTATTATGAAAAAGAAATAAATTAAAGATTACTTGGAGCTAAGTAGCTGCAGCATTTTAAAATGGAAAGCTAAAGGCTAATGCATTTCATATCTATTTGGTCAGTTCAAAAGCATTCCCTTCAAAACAATTCCCAAAAGCCCCCACACAGCAAGCTGGAGGATACTGCACACTAAGAAAGTCACAGACTTCAGTCTCTTTCAGGTCACAAAAGACCAAATTGCTCAAGTAGCAGAAGCATCTGCCTTCCTTGTGTACTCTGAAGGTGTTGTTGGACCATTTTGATACCTGGCCACATAAGATACGGTCACCAGTACCATTGCATATGCTAGCTGCGAGTCACTCGTTTACAACACGAGTCAGTCCTGTAACCAGTGGTGAGACTGAACATCAGTCTCTCTCCTGACACACAGCTCAGAGTTTAATGTCAGCAAATAAAAAACCATCAGTGAGATAAGGAGTCACAATAAGGATGCAAATATAGTAATTTTGTAGTGTATATGTAAAACATGTTTTTACACTCATGATGTAGTGCACAATGTGGAGAAG
>Ga0181612_116376_pt1 | contig 25624 bp, 12 predicted proteins | sample HoacroProtozoa21_FD_119630 | JGI IMG/M metagenome (GOLD analysis project Ga0181612, IMG submission 119630) | Hoatzin crop microbial communities from Cojedes, Venezuel. Combined Assembly of Gp0051906, Gp0051904, Gp0051908
CCCGTGAGGGTGGTGAAACACTGGAACAGGTTGCCGAGAGAAGCTGTGGCTGCCCCCTCCCTGGCAGTGTTCAAGGCCAGGCTGGATGGAGCTCTGAGCAACGTGGTCTAGTGGAAGATGTCCCTGCTCATGGCAGGGGGGCTGGAACCAGATGATCTTTAAGGTCCCTTCCAACCCAAACCATTCTCTGATTCTCTGATTCTCTGATTCTATATCCTAGGCTCTTTTCCAAAATCTGCTCATGTCCACTGCTGGAAAACAGTCATGAAACTGGATGGCACACATACAAATCAGCACGGATACTCTCAGATTCTTTTCTCTGCACTTGTATTGTCTTTCTGAGTTGAGCTGTGCGACACAGACACACAGACAGACACACACACTCAATATTTGCCACTACACGCTACCATTGTGGGAGAAGATTTCTCTATCTATGAACACATTATTTCATCCATATCCTTAATAGAGATGCCAGACTACTCTGAAATGATGGTCATTCGTTCCACAGAACATCTCTTGTTCCAGACCTGTTATGAGAAAGTCTTTGTTTTCTTCTGTCACTGACTTTATCTTTGAACCTCTAGTGCCGAACACTAGACTAGACTAGACTAGACTAGACTAGACTAGAATAGAATATTTCAGTTGGAAGTGACTTATAGCAATTATCTAGTCCGACCGTCTGACCACTTCAAGGCTGATGAAAAGTTAAAACATGTTGTTAAGGGCGTTGTCCAAATGCCTCTTAAACACTGACAGGCTTGGGGGATCAACCACCTCTCTAGGAAGCCTGTTCCAGGGTTTGACCACGCTCTTGGTAAAAAAAGTGCTTCCTAATATCAAGTCTAAACCTCCCCTGGTGCAGTTTTGAACCATTCCCACATGTCCTATCACTGGATACCAGACCTCAGCACCTCCATCTCCACGTCTCCTCCTCAGGAAGCCGAAGAGAGCAATGAGGTCACCCGTCAGCCTCTTCTCTTTGTGGTTTCCCCTTCAGATCTTAACATTTCCCTCTATTTACTTCCTTGTCTCATATCTGTGTCAAAGGGTCCCAGACTTAATTTCTTATCCCAACATACAATCACTTGTTTTGCAGCTTTCAGTGGATAATCTGTGAAAAGTCAGCTTCTTTGGTGTTAATTATCCCACTATTCACTGCGTTTAGCTAGCACTTGCCCCATACAGTGTGATGCTCCTGTGATTACGGTTGAAGTTCTTGTAGTCTGCAGTGCCAGCCCCACTTCTCTTATGAGCCAGTTATACTCCTGCCATGAACAGAAACACATGAAATTTTTAACTTGCCTCCAGCCCCTTAAGTGGCCTATATCAAAATGATAATTGTTGGTTGCCAATATAGTTGTCTTCAATCATTGGAAGGAAAAACCTGTAAATCACTTTTTCATTTTCCATCCATTTAGATACATTAACTGTGTCCATGAGCATGCAGAGACTGCAGCAAGAATTCTCAGCCACATTTCAGCTTGCAGAAGTTCGGTCCCAGGAAAAGGAAAACAAAACCACGCAAACAAAGAAAAAATCCAGAAACTGCAAAATTAGACCACAGCAGGTGTCCATGGTCAGACCAGCATGTCCATATGCAGGATACGCAGTCCGTCAAAGCATAACTGTCCCATCAGTTTTTGAAAAACCCCTTTCAGTTTATGGGTTGTCAGGCCAGCCAGGAATCAGCCAGTGGCCACCCTGGGAGGGGATGGGAAATTCATAGGAATTAAATAGAATAACATTTCTCTTTGAGGCAGACATCTCACCTCTGCAAAGCAGACCCATTTGATCTTAGGAATCACTTGATCCCTGGAAGCAAAATTCATAATTGACTGAGTCATGAATTGAAAAGTACTGAAACGTAGAATATCCTGTAGGAAAGGAAGTGTGATGATTTCTCCACTCCATGTACACAGAGCTAGTATTAAACCTACCAAGTGTTCACGTGCTACCTCTGGTTTATAACCCAGAGAGGCCGAGACGCTGGGTGGTAAAACAAGGGCAACAGGGGATGACGAGGGCAATGACCTGGGCATGGTTTACTCAATGTACCGGGCGTTCTGTCAGCCACCAGGGAGGACCTTTCTAAATCCATGGTGATTAATAAGAGCAATATATATGATGCTGAACTCCTGGGAGTGGGACTCGCAATGGTCTTCTGGTCTATTTTATAGTTTTCCAGACTGGCCACATCACAGAGTTCCCATTAATGTCTGTGAAATCACTGTTCTCACAAGCTCTGTGAGATGACGTCTCGGGTACTATCTGTTATCAGTGTGTATTAATGAGCCTGCTCGTTCAGTGCGTTTTAGAAAGACACTTTTTCCTGTCTGTGTTTTTTTTCCAGGAACAGCAAAGTGGGGCATCTTGTGTGGTCTTTGGGGATAACAGCCGAAGAAAAAACAATTAGCATCCTAAGGAAATGAAGAGAAACAAACTGTACAAGTTAAAATTACAGATCACCTGCCCTGTTTTAGATTTTGGTAAAAGACATTGAGTCAGCGGGGACTTTTCCCTGCAAACCAGCACGGGGCAGTATTATCCAACCAAACTCAGACCGCGTCCACTGGCAGATGCATCAGCAACAGCGTCTGCAAGGTTTAGACAGAAACCCCCGAACAGACCTGGAACCTCTTGTAAATAACTGTCTTGGGCAAATAAAGCTACATGAAAAATAATAAAAAATAATCTTCAGCAACAGTATTAAACATGTTGCTTTGTGTTATGTATTTTAGGAAGCAAAATGTATGTCGGAACTGCTAGACACAGGTGTCCCCAACTGTTGTGATTGTTATTATGATGATGACAACTAAGGCTGTGTCCAGTAGCTGACAATCAGGAACCAGTAAAGCTAGTCCTGTTCAAACCCGTGCTAGAGAGGTAATGGAGAGAGGTGGGGAAGAGGAAGGCACCAGAAAAGACAGAAGGCATGGCACTCTTGAGCAAGATAAGCTGTGGACTCAGTGAGTCACAAGATTTTACCAGACTAGTTTTTATGCATCTTTACAAATAAGAGCTTTGTGGAAAAACAACAGGATTTTTAAAGGTAGCAGAAGAAGTGTGAAAGTAGAGCTTTCAAAAGCTGTACTTTACCAGCATGCTTGAATCCTGTTGCTTCTAATCGATGTCAGGTATCTGGCTAATAACTAAACACCACCCCTGAATTCAGAAAAATCTATTTATTTCATTATTAAGAGATGGTAGTTAAGGTCTGAGTTTAACTCCCTGCTGCTTCTGTATTCATAAGGCTAGCTTCCACAAAAAACACATTTTCTTGAAAAGAAGCCATGTAAATCTTGCTTCAGAGTTCTATGGACATTCAGGCACTTAGTTTACACACTTGCCAAGGTACTCACATGACAATCAGGATCACAGCAACAACACTGGAAAATGCTGTCGCTAACCCTGTTTGTGCCTTTTGATGAGGTAGCTAGACAGCAACTCATCTGTAGCACACAGATGATCAATCAAACATGGACTATTTCAGGAAGGAGTATGGAAGCCAAAGAGAAATCCTTGGAGATGCTAAAATCCACAGCCACTAAGTGGTACTTGGGAGGAGTAAGTGTTACAACTTCGTAGTCACTGCTGATCACCAGGACAGAGGGGAAGACGAAGCTTCCTCTGCTGGGGATGAGAAGCAGCTCCTGAACCCTCCTGCAAGCCTGACAGACTAATGTTCAGCCTTAAAAGCTTAAGCATAATACCCCTGAAGTACAGATTTATGATGTGTTTATATTATTAATGATAGTAATTTTTTCCTTCCTTACTGAAATTTCCTTTGAATATGCTTTTTTGAAGATTTTTGTTATTCAATGCAATGTGCCACTTGTAGGGGCGTGCTTTTAAAAACAGAATTAGACATTTTCAGGGAAGTTTAGCTTGGGTAAAAAAGGCTTTTGTCATTAAAAATAATTAAACATTGAAATATTGGTTACAGATGATGCTAAATATTTTTCAAATCCCACTCCAATCTAATGTATGTCTCTGAATTCTTCTGTGACTCTACGGAACTGAATATTGCAGGTGCAGAACTGTCTGATACAACAGTAGTAGCACCTATTAGTGCCTTTCCCAGCATTTGTACAGCCTATTGTATCACAATAGAAATCTTCAAGATGATAACAACTTTAAAAGCAAAATGAGATAGATTAAATTAGGTGCAACTATTGTGTTCTGACTAAAATCACTAGTGTGAACGAATCTTCTTTCTTTAGATCCATATATTTTAATAAAAACGGTATGAAAGATGATGATATAATTTTGTGTTGTTTACCTGATTGAACTTTAACATTAAAAATTGGTTTAAAATCAGGAGAAAACATAAATTGATTTCTCTTTCACAGAAGGAAGCAATCTAGATGGTGTTGAGCACTCTTTCTTCTGTCATTTTTATTCTTTTCATTCCATTTTATGACCGGATTCCACCAGTGCTGTCAACTTCAGTTTATATTCAGTGTGTTTTCTTCTTTGCTCCTAGGAGCTCCAGAGAAAATTAGGTTTCTTTAGTAGAAACTCAATGCTAAATGGAGTCTGTCAGGTATGTCATCACATTTATTTTACTACATGCAAAGAAGGTAGTGTTTGCCCAGATGATCTGATAGTAGATTCAGGACACTGCTGATTTGTAGACTGCTGACAAACTGACAAGTTGGCAGAACAATAAAATTGTTAAAAAAATAAAGAGAGGTTAAGCCAGTTTTTCTTCAAATAAACTGTGAATAATGTTGCTGGTTCTGTTTTGTATTCTTAAAAATTAAATAGAAATGAAAAGTCAGGAAAAAAATAGTTATTAAAATTGATACCAAAACATGTTTAACTTGCATCTCCTGTATAAAAATAAAAAACAAGAAGGCTCTGTGATTCAACCTACAGTTTTAAAAGACATTTACAAATAGAACTGGAAACCAAATACTTTTTAATAATAGATGGATTTCTGTGATATAATATTCCTGAGATGGAGTTATGTGACTCTGGGAGCGAGTACACTGTGGGGAAGCGCAACTCAATTTAAATATTATGAGAAGAAACTAAGAAATCAGATTTGCGAATAGGAAAAAAAGACTTCAGCATTAACAGTATGTTTTCTGTAATGTGATACAGAACACAGAAAACCAGGCACTTTCTCTCTTGTTCTATCCCAAAATCAAATGGTAGTGTCAACGTTTATTTCTAAGTAACAAAGCTGTGAAAAGGCACTTGTAGCTCTTGAGGGAATTAAGTTCTGAACATATTTAACACATTAATTTTTTAAAAGAAAATTAGTCCACTTTGATTCCATCTCTGGAACAAATGTTGTGGTGCTGTGAAAACAACGAATAATTAAATGTCCCTGTTAAAGTTCTTTAAAAAGGCTTCAGACAGAATTCTTCCCAAAAATTTAAGGGAGGTAAAATTTAAGGAAGAAATTCCTATCTTAAAAACAAGGACTTATCTGAGAAACACAGGTCAGAGTAGCAAAGGGGTACAGCAAAACCCATTCTGTCCAGATGCCCTTGAGAAACCAGTGCCTGGCAAATTTGCACTTGTGGTTTGAACACAACAGAGGTTATGGAACGCAAAGAAATACAGTACTGCCAGCTTCCAGCAAAAAGTCCAGACTAATTGGGCCAGATAGTGAAAAAAAGGCAAAAAAAAAAAAAAAAAAAGAAATGAGAGACTTCACATTGTCAGGGAGGAAAATTTGTAGCTCAGTCTTTCAGGTCGGATTGCTTGTGCCATGTCTGTGGTACATATTTTCAGCTCAGCCTGAATTACTTTTGCAGAATTGCCCTGGACAATCCATTTGTTTAAAAGTACGAAGTCTTAAGTGTTCTTTAGAAGAATGAACAGACAGTGCAGTTTGGAGGAATGTTATTTAAAAATGCTTTTGGCTGGACCTGGTGCCTCAGTCTTTAGTCACAGTGAGTTGTATCTGAGTGTTGCACTGAAATTATGTTAAAAATCCTCTGGTGAAGAGGCAGCTGTCTTACATAGGGAAGAACCCTAGGTAGAACTGGACTTAGATCACAATTTCTCCTTTGGCCCTTGAAGAAGAACAATTTGCTACAGCTCTTTACCAAACCCTGGGGCTGATCCTGACCTCCTACTGCCTTCCACATTCTCATGGCCCTGTGGCCCTGGCAGGAGCTAAATGTTTTGCCACCCTTTTTGTTAGGCTAAAGATGTCTGTGTCTTACAAGAACCACCTCAAATTAGCACAATGTGCTGGAAGGGCCCAACCCTGGGACCACATTGATCTTATCTACCCATTGAATAAACAGGGCGGGAACAAGGCCTGAACACAGTCCCGTGCTTGTTTGTACTCTTTTATTGTTTGACTTGAAAAATTGCAAAATTGTTTGAAATTTTTCAAGTAGAGTGTATTACAGTGATAATTCTTAAATAGTAAATTACATAAACATTAAATAAAAATTAAAGGGACACAAATATATGTCATACACATAGCTCAAAAATTGGTACAATTTATTCTATAAAGCTCTTTTTTAAATTACTTTTCTACATTTCAAAATCACAACTAGTTCAAAGTGAATCTTATATTAAGCATTACAAATAAAAATTTAGCAAAATAATCAGGACAACTGTTGCATAGAAAAAAATAAAGCTAAATATCTGAAATTAGTTCTTGTTACACTTATCCATCCAGTAAGCACTAGCAAATCTATAAACGCTATACTTAATTCTGACTTCTGAACATTTCTTTTTGACATCTAAACTGTATCTTCTGAGCAACAGTGTAACTTTAGTTCTGAATATCTTGGTAATTGACATTGCAGGAGGAAGGAAAGTGTGAGGGAGACTGCAGAAGAGCCTGGGAAGAGACATACAAGAGTTTAGGAGTTGCAACATCAAGATTTTGATGGTATGGCAAGTCTGCTGCAAAACATTCTAAAATACTGTTTATCATCTTTGAAACATACAAAATAAAGTGTGACAACCTTTTAGGACACCTAGATGGCAAAAACTTCACGATACAACTCCCTTGATGGTTGACATTTCCATTAGTATCATTAAAAAAAAATCCCCAAATTATGAACATAGAAATTTTCTAAAATAGGAAAAAATTATAATGAGAAAGGACAGAAATTAGAAACAAAAACCCCAAAATCTCCCTCCCTGGTCTTATGGTCCCCACCAAATTCTTGCAGGTTTATTCTCAGTCCAGCAACTGTTACCAGCTTCCTGAATTGCAGCGAACTCTTCCCAGTCTCTGAGGAGACACGAGTTTCCTTGAAGCACTTCTGAAGCTTGGCTGAGTGTCATCTCCCTTGTCAGGCTCTGCTTGCTGTTGATTGCTTCCCCTTGCTCACTCTCATCTGTCTGACAGCTCACCCTACCTGCTGGGTGAGCATTTCAGCATTTCAGAATGTAATGCTGATTGCTTTCTGTCCTGTCCATTGGATGAGACAGATCACTACCTTTCTCTCCACTGCCTTACATGATCAGAGATTCTTTTTCTTCATTACATTAAGTAACCTCAGTTAATTCAGCCTCTTATTGAACATTGTATTTTCTAGGTTGTTGTTCATCAATCATTTCGAAAGTCTGTTCCCTGGACTTTCCACAGTCTGTCCAAAATCTTAAAGTGAAGTCCCTTGAGCACAGCAAAAGATCAAGAGCTGAAACACATAAGGCAACAACTAAGTTCAGTTTTGAAATGCCGTTTCTCGATTCCCTCTGAGAGATGCAATTATCTGGGCTTTCCTGTAGGCACGATTTCCCTGTCAAGTACATCTCTCAAGATGCATCACAGTTTCTTCTCTTGGTATAATGAAACTGCTTCATCTTAGAAGCTCCAGAAAAGAAAATGGATGTAGGATAGATGAAGTATAACCCTCAAGACTTATGGAATTGAAATATTTTTATTTTGGCTGCAAAAGTTTGTTAGGCCAGACTAATACTTCTACAGCTTTGTCACAGGTTTTTTTCTTAACTTAAAAGTTTCATTGTAACCTTCTATTATCAGCATACATTGTCTTGTCACAAGAAGTTCACACTTCCCGTACTTGAACACATTGGAAAATACATTTCTGTGGTCATCCTAGTTCTGTGCCCTAAAAATCCGTATCCAAAGTAAAAATCCCTGCCTATGAGAAACAGGAAAATTTAGTTTAAATTTGAACCAGTGCCAATACAGCCCCATACCTTCCAAATGATGCTGGACACATATGTATGGCATGTGAGAAGAAGGAGATTGCATCTGCTTCTAAAATCCTTCTAAAATCTGTGTGGATAAACTGTGTGGAGTACTGAAACACACCCAAACACCAAAACATATAGAATCAATAATTTTTTTTGTAACCTGTCCCTAAGGAAGCAGTTGTTAGGACTGATAGATGCCCACACGGCTGTTGCAATATACAGAGGATTTGACTTTGAGGTCTTGGGTGCGTGTGCCACAGTATAAAGGTAACATATGGCCACAGCCTTGCCAACCTTATACTTTAAAAATGGTGAGTCATGACCTCAAGACATGAAAGAGCCTTATGTGATGGAATCCCTGGTCAAGCCAGTGCCTTGGGTTGGAATCACTCCACCACAAAAACAGAGCACTTCTTTAAAAATAAGCCTGCCAAAAGACACTGAAGGCTTCCAATCTCTAGAGGTATATTTCAATAAAATCTGAAAATAGTAAGCTGGAACATGGCAATTCTTTCCAGAGAAAAAACTCAGGATTGCTGGGTGAAATTGGTTAAAAATGAGTCTCGAAAATAAAGCTTCCTCTTCTCACTTGCATCCTGGCAGGACTGGACCTTTCCTTTCGGCTTTCCTTTCAGTTCAGTAACCTTTGGTGGTTTCCCGAGTTGCAGAAACCATACACAGACCCTCTGAGGTCTCCAGGAAAGCTTTCTCTAGGAGTCCTGTGGTGCCTCTTGACTTCTTTGTTGCTCTGTGCACGACTCTCTGTTGATGTACTCTTGCATTTGAAGACCTCTGGTTGCAGATGTTCATTTTTCTGTTGAAAGAGGAGGAAAGTTTTCTCCCCCTTGAGAAGTTATGCTGATCCAGAGGGCAACAGCCAGAAAGCAGCACATGGTTTTCCTTCTACCAGACTCTTTAGCAGAATGTACAATATGCAGTGACCTGAAAACAAAGCAGTTAAATTGCCATACCCATCTGTCATCACTTGGAATTATGAGATTTAAGGTAAATTTTTTCTGAACTGTGAAATCAGTGATTTCCTAAAAATTTTTTCCCCGCTCTGCAGTCCCACACATTTCAGTAATTCCATTTTTCCTGTAATGGCCCCAGGGTAAGCGTTACACCTAGTTTGGATCTGTGTGCCTGCTGATCTTTCAGGCCAGCAAGCTCATGCTGTCTGGCCAACAGGAAGCTGCAAAAATTCAAAGTAGAAATGTGGAGTTTTTCTTCCCTTTCCTGCACCCATCAGGAACTTTCTTCTAAACCAAATGGGTTTTCATGACACTTACGGGATTATCTGTTGAGACTTCAACTTGCTTTTTTCATCTAGGTAAAAATGGTTAGTGGGTTCCAAAATTGCTGTAAAAGAAGGGGCAGATAGGTGGTTGGACAGACATACATACAGAGAGACAACCAGATGTCGTATGCATATTAAATTAATTTCTGGGCAACACTAAATTAAAGTACTGAACTACTTACAATGCTTTTTGCTTATGTCTTACTTAATAACCCTTTACTGTTCACATCACTGCCACTTCAAAATTTTAGTGTATTTTCTTTTAATGAGAGATAAGCTTAATCAATGGAATTCAGTATTGCACTGCTGAGTGTGGAACTCAAAACAAATAAATGTAAAACTTGTGATGAGGTAATGAGATCTGGCAATACCTTTTGTCTGCAGCTCTGCTCACAAGGAATAAAGTTTATCAGAGAAGGCATGGTTTGGATGATCCCTGTTTTTTTCTCCTTTCCATTAGAACAGACATATTACTACAGTATCCAGAGCTCAGGCAGTTGCAAGGATTTATTTAATATTTATAACATGTATTACATTTATTATAATTCCATTCAAAGATCTTCTTTCCAAACAATGTTCAGAAGTTCTTGGTATTACATTTTCCATAGTGTTAGCATTCTCACACAGTAGTTTCACAAGCATTAGGGAAATAAAAATTTACGTAGTTAAGTATTATTGTACTTGCTGTTCTGTTAGATTTCTGGCACTCTTGCAAAGTAAAAGGACATATCACTATTATGCTCTAAATCTAAACAACCAGAAGAGGTTTATTTTAAATGAGTGCATCTGAAAAAAAGAGGGTGAATGTAATGTTCATCTAGGAAAATTCTCAACAAAAAAGGGGGATTGAATAAGAGAATGAGGGAAGAATAATGTAAAAAGGGTTTTTAAAAGACTCCTGAACAGGTTTGTGTAAGAGGTTCCGTTAGATTCTTGTATTTCTGTTCTTTCAATTCTTCTGCAAATTTGTTTCTTGTCTGTTATAATAATTAGTAACCTGTTTCTCCATGTATATTTGCATAATACAGTTTTAATGTAAAGCAAAGTAAAATGCATATATTAGATCTAAGGCTGGTGTAAATCCAAATGTCAGCAATCATTTGAAGACTAGGTGGAAGCTGGCTGCCTTAAAAAAACTTTCATCCAAGATCTCCTCTCTCTCCTACAGTGCCTATATTCATGTGTATATACATGCACACATTTTTATTACGGGTAGTTTTACAAGAAGTGGCAAACACAATATAACTTTCTGAAGAGCAAAATCCTATCAGCTGTTCCTTATTATTCCAACTAAGCCTGATAATATGAAGAAATATATTACAGCTCCCATCAGTGACAGTGAGGTCTTAACTGAAGAAAATTTCACTAAAATCATTACATTCTTCTTAAGAATTTTACATGTTTTCTTTAAAGCTGACTGAAGACCTTAGTTTACTACTTGTAGAGGATATAATTTTGACTGGGAAATATTACATTAAGAAGTTATACAGTAGAACTTCCATGCTATGTGTTTTAGGTAAAGTAATAAAGCTTGGGCCATCCAAGGTCGCCTTCCGACAGACATATGATTTGTGGGTCATGCTGGCCCTGAAAACATAGTAACAGACAGAAAATCTTCATAGTATATTCACATTTTTATGAATAGGTGGCCTTTATTACATTTTCCAGTGGTTTCTCCACTTTCATTAGCTCCCAAACCTCTTTCTAGTGCAACAACAACATTCAGAGATACTCTTTGACTGCCTCAAATTTTCCCATAGGCTATTCACAGAAATAGTGAAAGATACCTATAGTGGTCAGATATTTTTATTTTCCTTCTAGTGATGAATACGACTATTAACCTGATGTCCACATTGGTTGCATAGACTAAAAATTGACTCTTTTCAGGCATGGAGCTTGTGAAGGCGTTGACCCAGATTAGACAGCAGCAGTTTATAATTTTAATGACCGTTAATACAGGTCATGTATTGACAGTGAGGCTACCAACAGCTAATAAAACAAACATCTGCTCTGCTTTCGAATGCATTCCAGATGTCTTCCCCACCTATTTTCAATCCTCTCTATCCTTGAGTTGATTTTGAATGTTGCCTAATAACATTTTGTTTTGTAATATTAGAAACATGCATGCTCTTTCTGTATTTTTTTCTGTCATGCTAGAGAGAAACTACAAAATCCTTTAGAAAGTCCACATGCTAGTGTAAGCATCAATAAAGAAAGGGCAAAATCTATGCATAAGAACTGTTTGTCAACAAGTTAAAACAAAGATACTAGTAAGTGTTCAAAGGATTAAAATTCTGAACTATAAATGCAGAAAATTTCCAATATTTTTCTTGCAGTTTGATGTAATCAAGCTCATTCAAGAGTATAAGGTTTCTAGTCAACAAGAAGGCTTCTGAAGTAAGATGGAAAAGCTCTACAGATACATTTGAGGAAACCTGGTATGAACCAGAGCGTGCAAATCAGATGAATAATTGCAGAATAAAGTAAGTAATAGCTCAAATATGCTGAACTTCAGGATGTATGATTTGCTTCTGAGAACATGAATATTGTTTCAAGTTGAAGATAAAACAGGGAAAGATTCAATGTTTATGTTGCATGTTAGCCTTTATTATTACATATTCATTAATATATTATTTGTACATGATACTTTTAAGTATATTTCACCTAAGCTTCTAGAATGAGTAGAAAGATGCTTCCTGTCATTATTTTGTAAATCCAAAGAATAAAAGTGACAAACTGGAAGTTTATATTCTGGAGATCTACAAAATTATTTCGGAATTACAGTGCCTGCTTTAGTGTTTGGGTAGGCAATACGAAATAAAAAGCCCAAGTAACTTGTTTTCTGTGAAAGTTCTTACAGAACTGAGGCACATTATAAATAAAACTCAAAAATTCATGGGCCGGAAAATTACTTACCTGGGGATTTTAGAAGATGGAAAAGTAGAAATTCTTACCAGGTTTACAAAGCGAGAAGTGTGAGACATGCCTGAGGAGAGGCTGAAGTGTTGTGCAGGAGAGGCCTGTGTGGTGGAAATAAGATGAGCTCCACAAGGCCAGAGGCTGGGATAAGCGCAGAGGGGTAGGCAACAGGTACTGTCCTGCAACCCTCACTCGTGGTAGTAAAGGAGTGCAGAACAGGAGCTAACCTTGACCTCCTGCAACAAACATTGGGGGCAGTGGTAGAGAAGCAACCTCGTGTATTGGGAAAGCAGCATGAGCTTCACCTAACCCCAGTCACAATTCAGGGGGGCTCTAGTCTTTGGAAGTTGACAGGATTATCCTCTGGTGTGGAGGTGCATCTCCACCCAGTCTGTGAATTTACACCTGGTTAATATCTACTTGGAGTATTCAATTCTCTGTTGAAAACAGTGCAACACAGATGGGCAGTTCTATAAAATATTCATATAAAAGTTAATTTTCTGAGGTGTCTGTTTTTATGACTTGCCAGTCTTAAAGATGACGTATGTAATTCAAGTCATCTGATTTCATGAGAGCAGAGCATGAGGCATTCGGGCAGAATTCAAGAAGTGTAAAATTAATAATTTAAAATAACAAATTAAATTTCCGTTACGTATTGTGAGAAAACCCATGTGAAGTGTTTCCAGTGAAATGTGGGTATAGATGAAGTTCAGATGTAAGCTTATTTTGTTACAAACGTAAGACTTGGCCCATATTTGCTCAAGTTTGTGAACAGAATTCAAACTGAGTCAACATAAGCCAGTCTGCGGTTCAAACAAGAAAACAGGTGGAAATCCACCTTGAAAATTTTTGTCATGGTAATTCACTACCCGGAATTAAAGTACTCAGAGATAAGCGTATGTAAGCCAGATGCAAGGAAAACTTTGATTACAAATTGGCCCAACCTGACAATTTTCATCCAAATTCCTTCCTGTATGAGAGCGCCTGAGCTGTGCAGATGTTAAAATCTCAACTGAAAATAATACACACTTTTCTTCTCATTTGGGGTAGAGTTGTAATTGGAAGGGAGCCCTCTGAAAATTTAAACATAGTTTCACGCATGGTTTCATGAGATTAGGACCAAAGAAATAAAGCACGTTTCTTATGAGAACAGCTAATTTTAGGAGAATTCTACGCATTTGGGTTGAAAACACTGAAAGAGTATGTAAGACTTTGGCATTTTCAAACTTCCAAACTAAATATCTCCCTTCCTGAAATGACTGCTGTACACCAGTGTAGTAAATGAATCAGAACAGTTCCAAGAAGTGGTGGTAGTGTTCTTGGAAATAAAAAAAATTACAACCAAATGCAAATTTTTAAGAAGTTGTTGAAGGAAAGCCAGTGGAGTGAAAGATGTGAGGCAGAGAGACCTCTGGGGGTTGTGGTCCACTCGCGCTGGAGCAAACATCAAGGATGCCACAAAGACTGGTCTTTTCTGGAGATACTACTCACAGCTGCAAGATTTGCATGACCCTTCCTTTCAATTCCTTTCTTAGACCTTTATTATTCTGATACCCACCGACAAACATATTTCCGAAACATTATTGGCAGAGCTTATATTCTTTTAAGAGGTAAAAATGTTTTATCTGTGTAATATTTTGTTTTCTGACAAATAAATCAGGTGGTATATTACTTTAATTTTATTCTTGGAATACAAGTAACAAGTTTGGAATGGACAGGCAGGCTTCAAGTGTGTCCAGATAGTGCACACGATTCCTTAAGAAGGAAAGCAGTAAGGGTTAACATGCTGGATGATCTCTTTTCCTTCAATTCTATTTCTATAAAGGAAAAACATTTTATTTTTCAAATTTCATCTATATTAAAAGAAAAAATTCAAGTTACAGACATTAAAGTAGATTTGTTCTTCATTATAAACTAGGCTAAAACAGTACTAAGAGTGTACCTAATAAGTTTAGATTTGGTCTCCAGCACTCTAAAATCTTGTTCTATGTGGTAGTCATCCAAAACAGACCCCAGCAGAAACAGATGTTCTTATTTTTTTTCTCTCTGCATGGAAGACATAGAATTTCTCCAGAATAAGAGACATAGAAACCGAAAGGAAACATATTTTCTTGGTGCATGTATTTTCTACACTTGGCTCACTAAACAGGGATGTTATGATTTCCAGACATGCCTCCTTTGAAGTAGTAGATATGGAATAAAATACCCATGTTGGGAAAACACTTGAAGATGACATCAAATACAACCTGATTTATATACCTCTGAAATTTGACACAAAATTGAATGATGAAGGCAATTCTATTGCTTTGCTGTATAAATAGGGTATGTTTTAATATACCCATTTAGAAATGTGTAAATAAGTACTCAACAGAAAAAATATATAACTCTGGGTAAATAAAAACTAAAAATGAAAATAAGATAATAAAGATCAAGAAATAGGTTAATTGGGAAAATCATGCTTTATAAGTATTTTAAGTTCTATCAAAGATCAATCAGAATGAAAAAAAGAGCCTAGTGACATAAAGCTTGCAAAGATGGAGAAAAAGAATGCAGTAACATGTTTGTATTTCTTTAAGACTAAGTATTTCAAAGTTATGCAGCATTCCCTTTGGCTCGATTTAAATTTAGTAGACAGCTATAAGCAGAGAGAAGCCCAAAACGTTTGGACACAGATAATATACTACTTTATGACAAAAACATTAAAAATATGAGCAGAAGAGAGTTCATTCTACTTGGAAACACATAAATAAGATATTTGGTGAAACTACCGCAAAGCATGGATAGCCAGTGACTTGTAACACAGAGCTGCCAAAAAGAAATGACAGCATGAAAGGCTAGCTATAAGGGTTAGCTGTCAATGGAATGTGGCAGCAAACAAGGCCAACAACATTTTGTCTGAAGACATTAAGAACAATCATATCGCAGTGCAGGAAGATGGAACTGCAGCTTCATATAACAAGTAGGTTTCATCTAGAATGCTCCACAACTCCCAGCATCTCACTACTGGAAACACATTAGCAAACTGGATGCAGTTCATGGAAGGATCACAAAATTAATATTGCATTCATGACAAAAGTTTAAAATGGTTGGATAAAACTTAACTTTGTTAAAGCACAGACAATTGAGACAGACATGGTAAATGAAAAGTGTTTAAGGATGTTTTCTTAAATTATGTGTGGCTATGAACAACAACAGGAAAGAAAAATTTAGGCTGTCTGGAGAAAAATTATTTCAAGAACAAGACATAATTGGTGTATGGAAACCATACAGAGAGAGTCTAGTACACTTTAAAGACTTACTAAGTATAGAGAACCAATCCACAGAAGAATTAAGTGGACATAACAAAACTTTTTTTTGTACTTCTGACTTTCTGACACTTGTACTTGTCTCTGGAAAGGACATTTTAGCGTTATTCAATAAAGTAAGATGTCTCAGTTGTTGTTTCTCCTTTTGTTTTAACCAAGGGCTAGCTACTGAAAACTATTATTTTCTGTTCAGAAAGAGAGATCAGCTGTACTTTTCGAAGATTTTACATTAATGCCTATCTGGATAAGGCCTGTGTTATGAGCCTAGAGTAGCGACTAGGAGAACAAAATCAGTCTTCATGAGAACTGAGCTTGGCTGATGTCCACAGCAAACATATACAGCATGTATAAGGATGACCTGAAAGTAAACATGTAAGGATGATCAAAACAGGGAAATGTTTTTTTCAAGGTTTACATGATAAAAGCCCTGTACCTTTAAGTCTATAATCTATAGCACACACTATAGGCCTTTTCCTTCTGGGAACTCCACAGATCCTGGGGGATAAAAATCCACCAGAATTATCCTTCAGGCAGGTCAGTGACTCTGCTGGCCCTGTGGTCCATGACAACCCTTCTTTGTGCTGTTCTTGTAAAGATGGTTCTCCAGTCGGTGTCTGACTTTGAGATTGGTAAAATGAGTTCTCAAGAAGTGATATGATATTTGTAATGTGATATCCAGTGTCACTCTTGCACTAATATACATCTTTCCTAATTAACTTATTGCTTTCCTCCTGCTTTGTGAGTATCTACTGTCTCACAGATTAGTTATGGTGTAGCTTGAGATAAACAGGGATGTTGAGATAGTCGGAAATGGTAGCATGTTTGAGGCAGTACTGCAAAGGCACCCAGTCCAATGTCTCAATAAAGTAACACAAAAGATTGATTAGTATCTACCTGTACCTGTGGCAGTATCTGTGCAAACTTCTGTTATTAACATGAAGTGACCACATCTGAATTATGAGAGTGACTTTTAAGGAAGTTTGTCAGACTTTTTTACTAGATACTTGCAGGTAGATAGGCTTAATGTAAAAGTATCTAAATTTAGGCCAATTGTACTGAAGCATTCTGATTTGCTGTTGAAATTGATCGTTAAGTGTGCATTTGTGCGCAACTATTTGTGAGGAGTTCCTTGTGGACTACAGAATATTTAACCTCTTCGTCCTTCCTAGCTACTCTTTTTCTTTATGTATTTGTTTCCCATATGATACGTGAACTGCATAGCTGCTGCATGCTTACAGTGCTCTTCAAACTATGGATCCCCTGATCATTCAAGCCAGGGACATTCCATGGTTTTCTGCAGTTCCCTAAGGCCCATGGCCTCAGTTTGTTTGTCACGGCATGGTGGGTGTAGCGTGCAGTAGGGAGTTTGACAGTGGTTGCAGGCGGAATGGGATGTGGGACATGGGAAACCATCCTAGATCCTCCAGTTCAAACAGGGTAATAAGGTGTGATGTTTACTTGGAAGGTAACAAGTACAGGCTCTCCTTTGGACCTCTTTTTAATCCTCTTAAATAGCTTGATTGAGGGGAATGGTGAAGACATGGTGTCTCTGATCTTTACCCTGCTCATTTGCAAGCCCCAGTGCGTCATCTCTGCCATATTCAGACTCACGTACAGCCGCAACTGAATTCAATTGTCTGGTTCATGGAGCTTCTGAATTCAAAAAGACAGAGTCAGAAGACCGTTTTTCCCCTGCGGTTCCTTTGTACAGTTGTTTCTAGAATACAAATTAGTTCTTTTTTAAAGATAATCCTGAAATTGTTACTAATTTGAAATTTGTATAAAATGGAAAGTAAACTATGTATAACCTCTTCTTACACATGAACCTTGGTCTACTTATATTTTGTCATGTACAAGTATCTGAAAATAGCTATTACTATTTTACAGAACAGAATATTCATATTTTAAAACAATAAATCTGCTCAGTCTAGAGAATTAGAATATTTAACTTCAGTTTATCCCTTGTTTCAATAGTGTGAAGAGAAACTATGAATTTCTACTCCCACAGAAAGAGGTAAAATAGGTCTACATTTTTTACAACCCTCAGCTTTGTGTCAGAAAATACAGGAAGGATCTGTGACTGTAAATCAAAAGGATTAGGACTCAGTTCTGAATGAGCTTTGATTTAGATATGGGTTGCAAGGTCATGTGGGATAAGACTATTTGTACTAATGCATTTTATCTTTTGTTGAATACTGAGGAGGTATGAAGCAATATTTACAGAAAGTATTGTTGGTATGTCTCAGCAGTGCAGTATATTTCCTCCTAAATTTCCAGGTCAAAACATTTTTCTAATCTCATACAGAAAAACAAAAAAAACAAATGAAAGAAATAACATTTAATATTTGTAGCTCTGCAACATAATTAACTGAAGTTTTCCTTCTTCAATTTTTCATTTATAATTGTCTGATTTAAAGATATCTGTGGAAATTCTCTGGCACTAACTGTACTGCCACAGCCAGATAAAACAGGTGAGAATAGCCCAAAGAGGAGAGGTCACTTCTCAAAGTGCTATCATCATTCAACTGAAATGTTCTTCCAAGATTCCATCTTTCAAAGTATTGCTAAAAAACATTTAGAGACAGTATTCAAAATGTGTCAGTTAAATATACTAAAAGCATAACTTTAACCACTTCTGAGATAAAATTAATAGAAGACAGACTGTTACAAGAAGGCAATGCAAACAAGGCCTCTTAGTGCTCAGATCCTTTTCTGTGCTGTCAGGGCTTTTGGTACAGGAGCCAGGATTTTCTCTCAGCAATAGTCACTAATCTATGACCTTACTGGTCTGATAGATTCACCAAAGCTGTGCTAAGAAGGCCTGCTCTTTTTGACCCGATACTTCTGGATTGTCCTTTGTTGCTTGCTTCTTTTTGATGTGGAGAAATCAGATTTTTTGTTAATTTATAAATCATTTAGTCTGACAGCTTTAAGTGCTTTTTTTTTTTTTTAGCCTGAAATTATCCAAATTGTAGCAATAGTTTCCTGAAATATCTGAGAGAGATTTATTGGGAGAAAAAAACAAACAAAAAACAAACAATCCCCCCCTACTAAAATAGATTCTCATTCCTGAAGTGAGTCGGTGTCTTTGCATTTATCCCAAATAGGAATGGCCCCTCATAGAAAACTTTGAGTACCTTCAATTATTTGGCCTAACTAAGAAAGCAACTGGGAGTCACTTGACAGGAATTAAAAGCCATGACTGAAGCCTTGGGAGAGCTCAGCATTTCCAAGGAGGTAAATTTCAAAATCAGACCCAAAATGAACAGTTGAATTCCAGCAGCTACCTATTAAGTTCTGTCCTGAGCATTGCCTTGGTTAGGGCTTGAATGAACGGGGCTCTGCATGCAGTCAGCTACCATTAATTTTATAGCCAAGTTTGTCATGGCTGTAGAATTGATTTTAAGCTTACTGAAGCAGGCAAAAAGATCACATAACCTTAAAAAAAGTGAAGAAGGAGAAGAAATGTGCTGTGATGTATAAGAAATGCACTGCCTGAATTTATTACTCAGTAATTTACATAGTGTCTGAATTACCCAGTGTCTTCTTTGCTGTGAAAACTACCTTGAATGGAAGCCGAAGGAATGTAATTTTAGGGAATTGCATTCATTTCAGTAACATTATTACTTCAGTAAAAAGGAAGTTCTAGACAATATAATAATATATAGTAATACAATAAATAGTCTAAGTATATGACAAAAATCAATATAAGTTCCCTTGTGTCGTAGTTCGAAAGAAATGTGATATTTGCAGCTTATTTTCCACACCAGCCATATAACATCTCAGAAAAGTTATTTCAATGATAGACAAGTTCACTTTGTGTGTAAGATAGATCTCACAACTGAAAATGACAGTTTACTTCAAACAATTCTATATTTTCCGAAGAAGCCAAGGCTAAACCTGGCTACAATCAGTACGGCAGTTATTCCGCACTTCTGGTCAAGGCATTATTCTTTATAAGGCAAACTAGCTAACTAGTTGCCCAGGTTAAGTTCCCAAATTGGAAAATATTGTTTGGAGTCTGAGGTTTTTCTCCAGTGATTGTCAGATTTCTTTTAAAAATGAGACACTCTGGCATTAATCGTATAATATATTTTCCCTCTCACAGCACCATTACTTAGACTGTGGAGATAACAGCACTGAGCATTTCTAATGGAGATTATTGTTTAGAAAGGCATTTGATGCAGTTGTTTTTGTCAAAGTTAGCTTACTCTGGCATCCATGGAACAGATGTGAAGGCGTGCTTAATATTGCAGTCGAATCTACCTTTCAGTAGCTAGACTTAGACTACATTCTGCATACAACCACACTGAGAGGCAAAAGAAGAGGCAAATGAAGTTCAGGAGGCATATTTTAGGCATTCATTCTGTGAAGTGGCAAATAATATTCTGTATGTGCCCATCACTCCCTACTGACTATTACAGAACATTTGGGGTTATTGCCTTCCTCCCACAGAATCAGAAACAATTAAAGACAGTCATAATTTTTCAAAAAAAGTGTACACACATTAAAAAAAGCTGAAAGAAATATCTCAAAATTGTCTAAACATAAACCGTTCTTATAATTTTTTTTTTTCAAATTCCTAACATCATATATATTTTTTTGCAAGTTAAAAATCTCCCTTCCAAAATAATCTGTACTAAAAGAATGCTTTTAGATCAAAAGGAATTTTAGAAATCAAGCTGTTTACAACATCATTAAATAAGGAACACAAAAAAATTAAAATTATATAAATTAAATTTTATTTTTACTCTTTTTACTAGTTCACTTTGTGCTCATCTATAGTATTTGACTTCTGAATTGGTTTTGAACTGAGGGCTGTAAACTATGCCAAGCTGTGATACAACTTTGTTATAGAAATAAATATACAGTAGGTACATATAGTTGCGAGAGTCAAACCCACAAAGAAAATTTGGAGTTAGGGTTAAAACCAGAATGATTGTCAACATTGAAAGTCGAGGAATTAGCTGTTTTTAAGATTTACTATTTCTTAGATCATTTTTCTTACAACTCCTCTCCTTACTGATACTGTGCTACCAGTTACTACTGCAATCTGTACTCTTGTTGGATGTGTCACAACAGTAAGTCACAAGTTGAATATGTTTTGATGAGAAAATAAGCAGTTTTGGTATGCATCAGGCCCTTATGGAGCAAGTCCTTTGTGCTCAGTAGACTGGAGTGAGAGAGTGCGTATAGAAGATCTGTATTACCAGCTTGTACATGCATCATGGCATCTGTCTTTAGTGGCAAGAGTTTGCATGGTTTACAGGGGAACTGATCTGCCTGTCAGTTCCACAATGAGACAGTATAAGGGATGTCTACTTGCTCCCTGATCTTCTCAGGGAGCCTTTATTGGCTCAGTTCCCAGTTCTTGATGCTGTGGTATTGACCATCTGTCTTCTTATTTGAATAGCGTGGAAGTGCAATGCCTCTCTGCTTTCCTTGTGGTGGGACAAGGCTCAGTTTTGTCCTCCGTATGATCTCAAGCCCCAGTTCACAGAGGCAATAAAGGATAATGAATGGCAGTTAGATATGAGGTAAGCACCAAAGACTCAGTTAGCCAATCTATTACATGCTGGGAGTTATAGTCGCAGTTGCAAGTTCTTTTTGTGTTGAGGAACTTCCTAATGACTGCCAAAGTACTGACTCATCCTCTGACTCTGTAATGCAATATATCTACTCATTCTTTCCATGTCTTTTGGAGATACTAAGTCATAATCATTCCAGTAACCAAATATCCAAGGTAGTGATGGCTGGTTTTTGAGCTGCTACAGTTTGTGAGAGTTTAGGGTGAAAAGGAGACAGGGCCATATGTGCCAGGACCAAGTGGAGGTGCTCCCTCACTCCCTGGACACAAGGGCCAGGTTGCCTGGTCTCTGGTACAAGCTCCTCGCAGGTGATATGGATGCAATAGCAAGAAATGTTTCCAGTTGTTTTGAGGACCACAAACCAGCCTTGTGGCTTCCCAGGGACCCTGTGATTCTGGGTGTTGGTACAGCAAGTCCTCTGGCTATACCCGCTACCCTAGGACGCTTCACAAAAGAGGCAATCTGCGGTCTACCGTGGCTGCAGGTTTTGCTGCTAGGAACAACTGGCTCTGTAACGCACATGCCCGTCTGAACAAAATCTGGTTTGGATTGTAGCTGGCCTATGTGTCTGAGGAAGTTTCTTCTTCAACAGATGGTAATAATTTTTTGCCAAACATTGCAAAGAGTTAGACATTTACTGAAAGACACATTCTTGCTGCATGGTAACCACATGCGTCTTTTGCTTGCATAGCACTGCCAAAACCTTCCACTGGCCTGGTTCATGTTTGCATAATGAACTTAACTTTGGGTCCAGAATACAACACAGAAAGGGGCTTGCACAGATTTCTCCCAGCACATCCTAGTAAACTTGACTTTGCATGGATTTAAAATCCTGGATGCTCAAGTGTAAGCAGTAAATGCTGTAAAATCTTTCCTCAGGTCTGCTCTCTAACCAATGTCAGCCAAAATCACTGGTTCTGAAATTGGGAGAAGTCACTGAGTTCAAGAAAGTGCAGAAAGCACTATGACTCTCTTTCTGGAATTTCAAATCCTATAGTGTCATTGTAGGATTGTAGGTATTACGAATCCTTTCCAAGTTCTGACGTCGAGTGCAATATTGATGTCAGACAAGCACAAGGAAACAATGTGATATGCATTCTGCATATCACGTATGTAATCAATATATAATGCATTATGAATACCACAAACCCAGCCTTAGAATTCAAGCCATAGCCAAACAGAAATGACAGGAAAAGCATAGCACGGCCTGTAATGATGTAACAGATTTAAAAAAATTAAACCCTAATGTAGAATACTTCTTACATCAGAGGAAAAAAAAGTGCTAAATAAAAGTCTGTTTTGATTTCAGTAACAACACTGATAGCAAAAAAATAAGAATAAATAAATCTCATTATTTTAAATGTTCTTCTGCCTCTTACTTCTCTAAATTATTTTTCACATTACAAAAAATGAAGAAGATTTACGAAATCAAGAAGAGAGCTGTCAGATGAAGAAAACGAGAAGAAACATCACTTCAGCGGATGAGGTTACATTTTCAGTTGAAACTTTCCTTCCCTTATACCTAGAAATGAATGGAATGTTTCTTTTGCAGAAAGACCTATGCAGTATTTAGGTCAGGTTACAGGATAACAATTGTTCTTTGTATGCTTTGTACTTCTTTTGCAGAAAAAATGTTAATACCATTTGTCAGCAATATGATGATGGATGACGCTGAATCTTCAAATCTAAAAATCAAAAGCTGGAGATGAAAAGCATTATATAAAAATGATGACCATGTAAATACTTATATACTAACGGGATAGTTGTTTGCAGAACTTTGGCAGCTGTGTGTTAAACAAATGGACGGAACTGTAATTCCTTCCTGCTTTAGGGTCCACATGGTGTCTGAATTCGGAGTGTGTATGAGAAGAAGGGCGTTCCAGGGGGGAGCCAGTTATGGGCATGGAAGAAGTGTGTGCTGGGAAGACCCGCATGAAAGCAGCATCAGCAGGGCTGGAGGCAGGGATTAATTGACACTGGGGGGTTATCAGAGTCTTTTCCACAGATTTTTGCTTCTGCCATTCCCCTACTCTGCTGAATGTGTATGTGCTAAAGTCTGTTTCTGCCTTTTCCCTTATCGATCAAATGATGTGTACGAGCTTACAAAAGAAAATGCAACATGATGGTTCCACTAAGAAATGCAGCCAGGGACTTCTGTACACAAATGTTCTTACAGTGTTTTAATGCAGGATTAACATCTCTGTATCCTCATAAAGGTTTTCTACTTTGAGATAAATAAGTTGATTAAGCTAAGCCACAACTGTGTGCAGGGGAATGATCAAACACTGCAGAAAGATATCCTACTAAAAATAAAAAATGAAAAAATTGAAGCAGTGCATGAGCAAAGCACCCTACTTGTGAGCAGAGAAACCACACAAGTGTGAGACTGTATTTGAAAGGGGGGGAAATAGACTCCTTAGCCTTTGAAAGGAGGTATCCTGCTTCCATGAGTCTGGTGAATTTGCCTCGGGGTGGGAATTCCTCACAAGGAGACCCAGAACCAAGAACACCCAGATCCAGATGGAAGTTTGGGACAGGGAGCAAAAGTAACCTAGTCAATCCCAGCTGCCTTGGAGGGACAATTGGTTGCTCAGACAGCGTGGGCTTAAGACTGAATGCTGAATGAATAGGAAAAAATAATAATCATTCAGACATGTTTTACCTTACTTTTTAATAAAAACAAAGTTCTAATTTATTTGAAAAGATTTTCTTTATTTGAAGAAATAAGTAAAAAAAACTCAGGCAAAATATTAAAATCTGTTGGGGGAAACAAACCTTAAACAATTCCACATGTTTTTCTAAGATATTTCTAAAAGATGCTGAATTTGCTCAAATATGGTATAACATTTTTGTGTGAAGTGTGCATTGCTCAACACTTCGGCTAATGCAGAGTATTCTGGCATTCTCATGACAAACAGACTTGACTAAATGAGAAAAGAATGTAAATGCCACTGACAGCTACTTATGGTAGCCCCTTAAAACAAACATACCAACACACCAGACGTAAACCCCTCTTGTTTTGTTTTGTTTTGTTTTGTTTTGCTTTGCTTTGCTTTGTTATGTTTTGTTTTGTTTCATTTAAACTGACATCCCGTATTGTGTAGAGTGAATGGACATCTTGGGAACGATTCACAACATCAATATTTACATTACTGTTTAGTTCTGACTTGCATTATAAAAATGATAAATGTGTAGTGTATTTGAAAACAAAGCAATATTTTCTGCCTAACTTTAGAATATTACGTTTGGCCATTTTAGCTGTTATTTCGCTAGACAATAAGTTAAAGGAGTAAAAAATCCACATTATAAATACAAGATTCAATATACAGCATATATCTCTCTAAGTTTTCGTTCTTACAAGTGTTTCTCTTACATTCGATTGACCTTTCTGATGGATTTTAGCACTTAGCATCTTAACGCCTAACCATTTTGTGAGAACACAACAATGACTGGAAAGAGTTGACTCTTTTCTTGTTTACTATAACCAAACAGTAAAAGAAGTAAGAGCACATCTATGCATATATAAATTGACACATTTAACTAAGACACATTTTTTCCTACCTAGGCCTATCGCATCTCTTATTCAAATATGTTTCTTCATTGAATTCTGCGTAGTCTCATTCACAAGTCTAGAGAGAAATGTATTCAGAAGAAAATCATTCCAGCATAGGAACAACTAATTTGGAGCTACTTGGGGAAAACAAAAAAAGAAAAAGAAAGAAATTTCACATATTTGTAAAGATCTTAGCACAGAGGTACATGAGTTTCGGCCGTAGCGTTTGGCACTGCACAGTGCAAATGCTAAAACATGATGACTGACGAAAACTGTTGTATGGTGAAATGCCTAATTCAAGAGGCACATCTTGAAATGTCCTTGTGTCTCACACAGCAGCTAACTAAAACAGTTTGGTCTCAGCCTATTCTGTGGTTAATTGACGTCTTGAACTCAGAACCTTTCAGTGCATGCTGTTGTAATTAAAATAACCTTTTCAAGCAGTCTCTTCCACTGCATCCAAAGACTATATTGGCCATACAGTCAGCAGAAAAGCTTCTCTAAGCCATCTCCAGTCTTACTCCTCAGAAGAGGAGTTTACATACAGTTTTAAGAATCTTCAAAGCAAATTTCCAGGGAGCAAAGTATTTACGAAGCACCTTAGTTTTAGAGATGGCAGTAAATATGATATCAGGCTGTGACAGGTTAAACATACCTTCAGGAACAAAAATAAAACCTGTGAAAATTACAGGACCGGTCACTTTTTCAAGATACATTGGAATCGCAGTTGACTGCTTAATGGGACATGTGGTGTCTCGTGGTTTCAGATCAGAGAGAGTTAATTTTCTTCTGAGTAGCTGCTGTATTTTGGATTTAG
>Ga0181612_155006_pt1 | contig 25615 bp, 10 predicted proteins | sample HoacroProtozoa21_FD_119630 | JGI IMG/M metagenome (GOLD analysis project Ga0181612, IMG submission 119630) | Hoatzin crop microbial communities from Cojedes, Venezuel. Combined Assembly of Gp0051906, Gp0051904, Gp0051908
GCCCACAAGGCTTATCTCTAGCGAGCCTGGTTTTATGCCTTTTATGCCTTTCCCTCTTCAAATCTAGTTTAATGCTCTTTCAATGGGCCCTGCTAACTTCTGCGCAAAGATCCTTTTCCCCCTTTGAGACAGGTGTATCCCATCTATTGCCAGCAGGCCTGGTGTCGTGTACACCGACCCATGATCAAAAAAACCCCAAAATTCTGCTGGTGACACCAGGCTTGGAGCCAGCTATTGATCTGCTGCCTCTTCCTGTTTCTTCCCTCGTCATTTCCTGCAACCGGAAGGATAGAGGAGAACCCTAATTGTGCTTCTGATCCCTTAACCAGTCATCCCAAGGCCCTGAAGTCTCTCTTGATTGCCCTCAGACTTCTTGTTGCAACTTCATCGCTGCCTACTTGAAAAATCAGTAATAGATAATAAACTGAGGGCTATAACAGGGTAGGAAGTTTTCATTTCACATCTTTAACCTGAACCCCAGGCAGGGAACAGACTTCCCTTACCAGTGGGTCCTGCCTGTATACTGAGCCTTCTGTCCCCCTCAGGGACAGTTTTGACACAGGGAGTAGCCTGACTTAACCTTAGCAACACCTCCAACCTAGGTGAACCGTTGTCATTGTCATTGTTCTGTTCCACTTACAAAGCCTGGTACTTATTATGATGTACATATGCTAAGCCGCAGACAACAACAGTAGATTTACATTACGTACAGTTCATACATGTTTTGTTAATGAATGATTTGTTATAGATGTAGTAAGTGTAATTGTAGTTGTGTACATTGTAATAAGCATTTTTGCAATGTAAGGAAAAATTTATGTCCACTGGACACTAGTTATAGAATTAGTTTGATTTAGTGTTTCATGTATTGCATAACAGTTCTAGCGTTGTAGACTGAATTACATTAGGGATAAGCCTGGTCATTTATTTGAACCATATCACCTCATAGGCACCTCAGCAGCTGTATAAACTGAATTACATGATGCAAACTGGGAATTAAGGCAATTACTTTGAACACTGGTAGCAGGTATCCCAAAATACAGATTAAGGTTGTCATTTTCCACATTGTCTCCAAAACTGTTTGCCAGTATCGTCAGTCATAGGTAATGAAATATGCTAATCTGTGAATCATACTTTGAAAGTAATCTAAATTTGAAAAGGTGGGTTTAATACGTAAATTGTTTCCTTTTCATTTCACATCTAGCTGTCTTTTAATGAAACCCTTCTACTTGGGCAAATGTATTAAATGCAGGATACTTTCTGGTGAAACAGAATATCTGTCACTGTGGAAGAAAGCTTGAATGACTGAATATGCACCAGTTGTCTGGTTAGTTTCTGTTCACATGACTATCTCAGCTTCTCATTACTAGTTTCTTAAATATCAGAAAATTGAACACTAAAGGAAGAGGGTTTTCTTCTTCTTTCTGGTTAAATTTCTGATATGAAAAGATTTTACTAGCAATGTGTCATCTCTAAAAATATAGTGTTTTCTTGCTTGCCCAGATGCAAAGGTGTTCTGTAAAACTTTAATCTTCCGTTGTGCAGCCTTCTCATTAGGAAATATAAGGCATGAGATAAGATATTTTGATCTGCGGGAATTCTTGCTTCTTGGAGGTTAGAGATAGTTCAAAACAATGGAATAACAGAACATCATCCCCCCGGTTACTTTAGTAACAGTGAAGTACCCTTGTTATAGACGCTCGTGCTCAAATCAAATTGAGGAGCCAATTTTTCATTAATCAATTGTGAATTTATTAGCAAGCGATAAAAGAGCAAACAGCGCTGGGCGGCCGGGGAGCTTTTTACTCTACCTGCGGCATGCGCCCCACCTTTACTAGAGTCCCTTTTTATAGTGTAGCGGTTCCGGTTCCACGTAGCATATCCTGGTATCCTCCTGCGGCTGCGCATGCTGTTGGCAGGGGGGATCGCTCTGGTCCCTCTGGTGGTAGTGAGGATGAAGGTCTTAGTCTTCCTCCGTGTTGTGGATCAGTTCATTTCCTTATTTGGTCATGTTGACCCAGTATATAGCAAGAAGTTACTTAGCAGTTAGAATATGTTGAGCAAGCATCTTTGGAAATCCCCGCTTTATTTCTTCAACAATGATTAAGGAAGTGGTTATGCAAGGGTTAGCATTAACAATAGAGCAAATACCAAGGGAAGAGGGAAGAAGGGGGGCCTCCTTCACCCTCTAGCAGGTTTGAGAACAAATCTTATATGCTTTGGTTTATTACATCTTCACATGACCATTGCTTTGAGAGCTGTAAAGACAGCCTCAATTGTAGCAGCAATGTCACCCTATTTATCTGGGTTATATTTGTTGAGCTTCTTCAGTTTTAGCACTCAACTTCAACCTTAGTGGGAGATGCTTTATAATAAAAATGTTTGTATGAGCATGTGCATATTCTGAGGCCTAGTGAATAAAGATGAGGTTTAAAAATCTCAGTTCTGTTGCTGGCTTTCCTTCTGACTTTGTATGTATGAACTTAAGACAAAATAGTTCAGCTTCTTTGTGGATCACTGTTTCTTGTGGTACGATGAGTAACATGAAGCATACCTTCTGAGTAGTATGGTCCTATTTGCCCAGCTGTCTCTACTGGTAGGTTGTAATACCTTTGGGTAATGATGTTAAGCCCAACTGTCTTATGGATGGGACTGAATGGGATGTTTTTACGTGGCTGTTTATTTGAAGTGGAATGTGATAAAATATTCACAGAAAAACACAAAGCCTTCACGTCCTTTAGCAAGAAGCACAGTAGGAAAGGGAATTTTACTAGGCATATGTGAACTCTAGAAATTTTGAATGGCTTACTAGAGGTTCTGTTTAAAAACAAAACAAGCATCCCACAAACTGCTAAAAGAGTATCTGCATGCACTCATAATTTCACAAGTCTGACAGGGTTTCAGGGGTAGTTTGCTAAAGAAAATCTCTTGTAGCAACAGGTAGAGCTGGGAAAATGGTATGGAGAGTGATTTGAATACAGGTCTCTAATAGTTAATGATTCAAAATAAACTTGGCATCTTGGTATATTGAGTATTTTGTTGGTTTTATTGCTGATCTGTGTCTTACAGACAGGTGCTGATCTATACTGTATTATAGACAAAGAATAAGAGAAAATTCCTGTTAAAGAGGGTTGCAAACTAATTAGAAAAGATGGGTAAAATAATGGGAAAAAGAAAGTATCTCCTTTTCACAGGTGATGTTTATGAAGTTTGGAAAGCTTGTTTAGAAATACACAGAATGTCAGTGATCCTACTGAGAACTGAATCAAGCTTGAAATCCAGATTTCTTTATCCTACATGTTGTGGAACTAGGTCATGATGTATTTCCAGATCCCTTCAGGAAACCAAACTAAAGCTTTTTCCTACAGGATGAAATCTGTTTCCCATCTGATGTAGTGGTAGTATTAAAGCTCATTAGAATTAAACATCAGTTTAAATTGCTTCAGTACTTAATCCAGAGCATGTCACCGCCAGGATACCTGCTTTTGAATCTCATATTTTCTAGCTGTGACTTTCAGAGAGTTCCCCTCAAGGTTTTATTGTCAGAAAGGCTAAATGATTCCTATGGTGCATCATGAAATCAAATCTGCCACACTGCTAAACTTTGTGTGAGTGCTCTTTTCAGAACCTCTCCACAAAACCTCATTGAGGTATTCCAGCTTCAGGATTGTGTAACAGAGAAGGCGCAGGTGGCAGTTTGCCATCATAGTTTTGTGACATGCCTGATTCTGAAGAGTGGGGTCTCCATTGAGGAGGAGGCTGAGTCATAAGCTGTTGGTGTAACTGAAAAACGTGAAACCCTGCAGCACAGCTTTTGTGTTTTAGATGTTCATGGCTCTGCTGAATTCCATCATAGGTTGCTGCTGACTCAGGCCTTGTAGTGGCACTGGCTTTTACCTGCCTTGGGGAAAACTGAAGTTTACTCTTCCTGTATAAATTAATTATATTTTTTTTAAATGAGAGGTTTTCCTATTTGCCTGTTTTTTTTAAACTTAAAGAAAAAAAATCACAGTGAGGGTCTAAATAGTTGCTGTAACATGCAAATGCTGACCCATATCTCATTAATGTTTGTGTGCAATTCCTGCAATTTCAGTTCTTGCAGTAGCAGAATTAAGCACAGGACTGTGAGGGCAGCCTGAAATTAGTCTGAAAATTTTTTGAAATTTTTTTATATGGATCCTCACAGGGTGGGTTTCTGGTCTATGACTACTAATGCAAGTAATATATGAATTCATTTCTTGGAGAGATGTAATGATCCCAAAGATGCAGCATATGTCTCAACAGGGATCAATTTTCCATGAATACTGCTTATTAGTCCCATAGTTCATTATGTTCATTATACTGCTTCCCTTCACTTACAACAGAAACAGATCACAGAAGCGGTCAATGGATGAGAATGATTCCCACAGCAGTTATAATTTTTTTTTTTTATGAAGAGATTATTGGTATATATCTCTTTTGAGGCATTTTGTGCTGTTTTATGACCAGAGTGCAACTGTAAGTCTGCTGACATCACTGACACTTGCTTTGAATTCCCCTATTTTATGTTTGTGCTAGTCTCAAGGTAGAGCTGAGGTTAGTTCGCTGCCCATAGAAACATTTTATTTTGAAGATGATTTTTTTTTTTAAGAAAAATGTATTTAAGTTATTATTTCAAAATAAAAGTCATATTTCTAGAGTATCACAAAGATAATACTTTCATTGAGGGTCAGTGTTAAAATTCACTGGAAGGTAGGTTTGGTTTGCAATCTGTTTGTCCCATGCCAGAAGGTCCCATAATCTTCGTTATTGTCAGTGAAACATTTGTGTTTCTGCTTCATCAACCTGTCTTAAAACTGTCAGAATCATTTACTAGACTGGAATAGTTAGATCCATGTGGAAACACAGCCTTACATAACTGATGGCATAGTAACTTAGGTCAAGTCAAGGAGCCTGAAGGAGAAGCAATGAGTGTCTGTGGGGGATAGCACCACTTAAACTGGAGGTGCGGCTGAAGGGATCCTACTATGGCAACACAGCCATAGAGCCCATTTGCTATGATGTGGTTGCTGTCTGCATACTCTTACTGTGCAGTAAATGCGGATATTTGGGGGGGTTGGCTTGTAAGTGAATATTTTTGTTTAGACTGGTTTAAACCTGACATCAACTGCCAGGGTCTACTAGTGTAACTGCCTCTTGAGTTTAAATGCTCTAGGAATTTAATTGATTTGTCCAAGACCACATCTGTCAGTACAAACTTGGATCTTAGGTACATTTCTCATTTCAGGATCAATAAAGACTTTCTTTATACACAGTTTATACCTGGTGGGATAATTTCACTGTGTCACGTGCTATGCTTTGTACTCTGGCACAGGGAATGCAAAAAAAGGAATAATGTGTGAACTAAAACTGAAAATAATTGAACAGTAGTATTTTCACAGCTGCAGGAAGTAGACATGAGATCAATGCCTTACTGCCTATATAGTCTTCCAATGTTCTTTTTAATCATTAATAGATTCTAGAAGTAAAATACATTATTTTACTGCACAATAAACAACCCGGTTATGTTTCTTCATATTTATATCATGAGAGTTGTTCTTACACTGCTAAATATCCCAAGATCAACAACAGACATTATGATCAAACATTTTTCTTAAATTGGAGAGTTGTTCTGGTTTGTTTTTTCAGGAGGGTTCGTGTTGTGTACAGGTATGCATCTCTAAAATTCTGAAGTTGTGGCAGAGTCATGAGAGATGTTGCAAGAGTTCTCATCTCTGCACGCTATTAATTCAGATAAAGCAGTTGTAGATGCTGTAAGGTCATGCTGACTTTAATGAAAGCTGAAGTTTTGGCCCATGTTGTATTTATGGTTCAGACTGACAATGCTTTACTGTGTAAAGTAGCTGTGGGAGATTCCTTAAGTCTTGGTAGCTTCTTAATGGCTGAATAATTTGCCATATCTTCATGTATACACCAGTCCAGGAGAACACTTAAGCTGGTTTATAATTTCAAGCAATGAAGTTTTCCATGGGAGTGCAAGAAGCCCAGCATCTTATGCAATGCCTCTTATTGGAAATTTTCAATGGTTTTAACCTGACAACCATTTTGCACATCCAGAAGCTACATTTGCACACATTTGTCCATATGAATAAGCAAGAAAATGTGCCTGCAGTCCTAAGTATTGTTTACACTGGCAGAAGTTAATGTGTGCAAACATTTTTATCCATGCTGAACTAGAAACCACCCTTTATTTTTCTACTTTTGATTTCCTGCCTGGATGACATGCTTCCCTCGGCCAGCCAAAATTTCTGTAATAGGTGAGAACATCCTGGATACTGCATGTAACAGATTTTTGCCTTTGAGGCATGTAACATTAACCTTCCTCTGCCTTTCAGATGAGTTAGGACACTGTCCTGCTTTAATTGGGCCAGATGTTTCAAAGTAGCAATACAGATTCTGCCTGAACAGCATGATTTACATGACAAAGCAGTCCTAGCTTCTGTACTTCTGTACTGGCAAGTCAATTAAGATGCCACTCTTCCATCATGGCCTGCTGTAGTCTGTCAGCCAAATCGAAGAAAGACTACAACTGGGAAAGATAAAAAGAATTGTGGATTTTGAGCTTGGGGGTTTTGTTTGAGGGGGGAAGGGACTGGGAAGTTGTTTGTATTAAGTCAGAAGCATGTCTGGACTGTGGGGGAAGAGCCTCATTTAGAGCAGTTGCTGAATATCCAGTTCAAGCTTATACAGTTGAAAAGCATGCTTTTTTTTTTTTTTTTAAGAGAAAAGAGAAGCTAAAGCAGCAAATTATTCCTACCACATATCCAACATCAAAACCTCTTAAGAACACAGTGCCATTTTGGTCCAAATAGTACTTGAAATAATTTATCTACTTCAGACCTTGTAAATCAGGAAAAGGACATTTATGTTAGTCATGTACAACTAAGAACACTGTTGAATTTATGTGCAACTTCTGTTGATTTTTAATAGGATAACATTATTACTTGATGTAAGTTCATGATAAATAATACTTTTTTTCTGAGTAGGCCCTTTGCTCTGTCCAGATAATATCTAAGCCTTTTGGGCAGCATTTTGTCCATGTTCGTCCGAGATGTTGGAAAAGTTTTGTCATCCAGGCTTCATGAAAGAAACACATAAGTGAATATTCTCTAGAAACTGAGGACAACATGGCTATGAATTTCTCCCAATCTCTTAATTAAGGTTTGGTGTTCTGGCAGGTTTTTTTTTTCTTTTGTGATATAGATTTATTCAGTAGTTTGAAAAGGTGTGGATGTTTCTCGCTCTTTATTTTTGAAGTTCTTTAAAGAAAGGGTAAAGATATTTATATGTTTATAATAGTCCTTGCATAACTATAGGTAGTATAACTATAACTAGAATATCCCAAACACCTGGGGCTTAAAAAAAAAATATCTGGGAAAGAACACTAAACCCAGACACAGATGTAGTCTTACCGTGTGCAAGGTAATTTTGCAGAATTCCTCTGGGATAGGGAAGGTGCTGCACATAGCTGCCCCGTCAATACCAGAGTTAGGTTCTGCTCTGAGACTTCTTCACTTACTTTCCCTTATGTTTCTGTGGTATGATAATATAAATTAGAAATGGAATCTGTTAACCCCATCCAAAATGCATTCTTTGCTTTGGCTGGCCAGGAGGAAAGAGAACAGAGCATATCCCTATTTTATCTTCTGATGTGTTAGTCTGTCCATTTCTATACTGATTACCAAGCTAGAGCTAGACAAATTGATAGGGTTTTTTTGGACATCTAAAGCAACTAGTAAGTGATGAAATGATACAGCAACTGCATTGCCCATCGTATCTGAAAGTGGATCCCCTAAGGTAGGAATACACTGACCTATGGCCACAGAGTTCTATACATTCTCTGGCGGTGGAGAAAAAGAAATGCACATTGAAAAGCTGGGAATGCCAGTGTAAGAGGTGTGTACAGTCCACTCTTTATACAAAATTGAAAAGTTATACTTGTATAATTTTTTTTTTTTGTTCCATATTAGTATATCCTGCCTTTCAAAGTACATAGCTGAAGAAGTGGTAATGACTGAGGGGAACTTGGGAATCAAATCAGATGTTCCAGCTACAGCTGTGTGTCAGTTATAATGTCAACTCATCATTTATTGCAGTTTGTTTTTTCCTTACTGATTGTCCTGGATTTGGCTGGGATAGGGTTAATTTTCACAAGAAGCCAGGAGGTGACACAGCTGGGCTGGCTGACCCAAACTGGCCAGACAAATGGAGTATTCAATACCATGTGAGGTCATGCTGGGTTTGGAATGGGGGAGCTGGCCGGGCGAGGGAGGTTAGTCACTGCTGGGGAGTGCGCTGGGCATCAGGAAGTGAGAGAGAGCTGCCCTGTATATTCCCTTGTTTTGAATGTTTTTCTTATCAGTATTATTGTTGTTACTGTTCACTTCCTTTGCTGTTCTGTGAAACAGTCCTTATCCTCACCCGCAAGTTTTGCCTTTTTCTTCCTATTCTCCTCCTCACCCCACTCGGGGGAAGGGGTGATAGAGCGACTGCATAGTCCTTTGCTGGCTGGGGCTAAACCATGACACTGATGGAACCATGGGCATGCTTCAAAAGCAGCTTATATGGATAATTTTATCGTTAGCTTATTTTAGCAGCTTCTTTTTCAAAATTTGTGGCACAACAGTAAACTTTCAGTCATTCTGACTTAATTGAACAAAAAATAACAATTACGTTATTAACTGACTAAACATAGGTATGTGCCTGATGATTCGTACTACTAATCTAGACTGTATCACATACATTTTGTATCACTGAAGTGCTTAGAGGGTGGTCACTCTGATTCCACCAAACCACTCAGTGAGTTTCAGGCTTAGGTTTCATATCTTCCTAAGTAGCACACCTGCCTGGTAAAATGGACAAAGGCCATGGCTGTCTAAAGGAAGAGGCAGTATTCTCTGGCATTTCTGGTCAGGTAATTGAGAAACAAGGCCAGCAGATGGAGTTATGTGCAACTGCCATGAGATAGGACCTCTGTTAGAAATGCTTTTGAACTGCTATGATATAGCAGCAATACCTTCATTAATAATTTAACTGGAATAATTAAAGACTCCACCTATAATTATTGCTTGCATAAAATGGAATCTTAGAAGCTATAGTAGTACTTAGAAAGCCAAATCCTGAAAAAAGCCTGCCTGATTTTTTATATTAAAAGGAATTCAGGGTGCTTAGCATGTATTTACTGCCTGAGCTTTCTGAGTGATGTTATAAAGACAGTGAGGTAACTCAGAGGGAAACAAAATCTTAGGTGGTCAAATTCACTGTTGCATTATAATTTTTTTTGAAAATTTGTGTGAACTTCAAGTAGTAGTTCAACTTTTGGTAGTATTTCATGCTGAATTTGCCCTGAGATAAAAAATTGTGATACAAAATGTAATGCTTTCTTAACATAGATTTCAATAAGAATAATTTCAGCATTTGTTAATAAAGGTGGATTTTTTTTTTTTAAGATTCAAGTGAAAAACAAAGTCAATGAAATGAATGCTTTGATCTCCTAAACTGTGCTTATGTTTCTCAGCATCTAACTTAAGATGCAAAGGGAATACAGAGCACCCATTTGGGGCTTATTTGGTCTCCATTTTCTGTCTGCATGTTGTGGATGTTAAGCACCTAAATGTTACATGCACAGACAAACTTAATCTCATAAAATTGCATTATTTTGGTCAGTCCTTTTTGATACAATCAATGTTGCTCCTGATGGACTGTGATACTGTCAGAAAAATAACATTTTCAGTTCTGTTTTGTGTGGTAAGTACAGATTTATGCGTGCAGGTTGGTAATTCAGTACCGAATCAAAATATCCAGGAGTGCCTGCTTCAGCAATATCAATGCTCAGTTTCTAAGACATTTCCCTCCAAATAACCTATTTTTGCTGACTGCTTATTTACTGAACTTCTATCTGCTTGGTCTAAATTCAAATTTGTTTTGGAAAGTTCCATAACAAAAATTCAGCTAGATCCATGACTTACAGCATAAGAATGTGAGGAAAAGGGTGTGTTCTGTTATTCAGAAAATTTTAGCACTTTTTTGTTACATAAGTTTGAAAGCCTCTCTCTTAGAGCATCAAGCTCAACAGGAGGCATGAGTAAGAGTAATCTGTACTTTGCCTTGTTTGAAGCAATTGGTTTTGAAATAACAAAGCTATGCAAACTTAAAAATACCCATTTGTAGAAGCCTGGCAATATGTTCATTTCCTTGTCATCAGAGAGGGAAACAAACATAGAAATGATGTTACCTTTTCATAAGTGCTGAAGTGGTGGTGAGGAATTGAAGTCTTTGTGGGATTATTGACCATTTTAAGTTATACAAACTCCTCTTCCATACAGTGTGCTTACAATAATGTGATCATTTATAGTGAATCTAATATTTAATTAATTTATTATGATACATACATAGGCACTGATTGGTGCACAGGTTCTGTGTCACTTATTCTGGAACATATTTTACGATTCCTTATGGACACAGCTTTAAGTACTTTAATGAAAAGCAGATTAATTCCTATTACAATAATTGGCATGTATGTTTAGAAATTAGACCAACCCATTTGATTTGTCTCTTCATAATTTTGCTAAATTTGAAAGTTCCCCATATGTTCATCAGGGCATTTTCCCAATATACTATGAATTCATGCATGAGAGAAACTGCTCCAGAGCTAGGGAATATGACATGATATGATGTAACAAGTAGTACAGGCAGTGCGTTTCTCTGCATGCGTTTGGGATGGCTTCACAAGTGGGTGTGCTGCAATCATATTGATGTGGTTAGAAGTTATGTGTCTGTTAAGCACCTAGATTCATGTAATAATTCTTTCATTGAGTAAATTCAGTGAAGCAAGACCTTGTAAGGAGAGGTAATATCTTTCTTGTTCAGTAAGAGGTGAAAAATGTCCCTCTAAGTATTACTGAATGTTAGGAAAGAAGAAAATAAAAGTAGGTCACTGGGTAGTCTTGTAGCATCTCATCATGTATAATTGCCTTCTATTGATTTTGCTGAGAATCTTTGAAAAATCAGCTGAGCCATCATATGAGCTGCAGGATAAACCAAAAAGATTGGCATACCATTATGGGCATGCATATATTTCCTCTTCACTGAGTCACATTCAGTGGTGGAATAACTAGAAAATTTTGCTGGACATTAACAGCCATCATTATGGAAGGTGTTTCCTTTTTATTGCTAAATCTTTAAATAATAATTATTAAGCAATACCTACCAACACTATCCTATACAAGTAGATATTTTTTTCCTGTTTAATTTAAAAGTTGCCACCTGGATCTCAGGTATGGTGAACTCATATATTTTGAAGTTGTGATGAGGAACTTGCTGAGAATCTTTATATTATTGTCAATAGATCTTAATGCGTAGAACAAGACATCTGTTTATATTGGCTAAAATTGCATCTAGCAGACCACTGAACAAGACAAAAAACCATTGATGCTGAGAGCTAAACAATTGCATAACATTGTTTGGCCAGTCTCATGCCTGTTGTGTACCGTCAGAAAGATACATAATCATGGATCTTTTCAGGTTTTGTTGCTGTCATTCCTAGAAGTGTTCATTCTCCTAGAAATTTGTCTTCCTAAGACAGATTCTCTGCTACTGTTAACCATGCCATATTGATTGGTCACTGCCTGGATATTGTTCTTCTAGGGCTTACATTTCTAGAAATTGAAACCTATGGAGCTGGATCAGTTAGAACAAGTGTGGAATACACAAAATGCAAGCTTCAATATTGTAAGACAAATAGAAAAGAATGAAGACTCACTGAAAATTATTCTGTTTCTGCAGTGAAATCAGAAGAGAAGCTCCTTGTAGTTTTCGTAAGACTTGGTTTCTAAATTTTTTCTTCTGACTTCCATGTATCTGAATACAGAGAAATCTGGGTTCTTACCATAGAAACATAAAAATGTCTGTTTGATTCAATGTAATGCCACATGCAGTCTAGTATTCTTTTTCAAGCAATGTGCAGAACCAAATCTATTGAAGGTGAGTAAAGGGAGTCTTACAGACAAACTGCCCCAATGTGTTACTATTTCTTGCTGTAAGATCTTTTGACACTGACTTCTACTTTGTAATAAGATTTTGAATAACATGAGCGAATTTTAATGGAAACGGGAAGAAAGGCATAAAAAGCACTACTGACACTGGAATTTGCAACACAGTTTAGGAGACTCAAGCCAACATTACTACAGTAACAGTGGTAAGCAATTTCATATCATTACTGCTTGCTGTGCTGTGCTTCCACCATGAGCCACAGAAATTCAATTGGGACACAAGCACTCAAGTAACAGCATGTCTGCAGTGTGCACGATTGCCTCTCTAGGCAAATCTGACTGTAAAAGATGATGAATGATGCCTGGTAAAATGGGAAACTCAGTAATTTGCAGAATAATCCAGTCAGAATAACTAAAAAGCAGAAAACTCTAAGGCAAAGCGAAAACCTGAAAGATGAACAACAAAGATGTTTAGGGTAGAAACCATGAAAAGTCTGGCTGTAATTTTGATGATTCATCCCCAGACTTTAGCACCAGATGTGATATATTAATATGGATTTTACTAGGTGCAAATTAAAGCCATTATGGTAGAAAATACCACATGAGAATAAGTCTGTCATGTTTTCAAGATAATCTGAAGCCTCATGGCAAAACCAGAAAGTCTTCTAGGTGTAGCATGTAATGTAACTAGAACAAAAGATAAAACTTGAGTGCGAAGCAAAAGATACACACTGTAACTACTACTGAACATATGACATTTCCTAGATGGTACTTATTTCAAAGATCTGAGGATTGTGGTGGTGTGTGTGCTGTCTCCTCTGTTCACAGTAAATGGAGTTATCTTTTTCTATTAGTGATTATCTAATTAAGATTTTGCAGTTGTTTGTGCAGTAGCTGTGCTGGAATGATGAAATATGTCAGTTATTTACGTAGAAATAAAATCATGGCATCCACACTCCACCATGTTTTCTCTGCATGCAAATCACAGGGACGTTCTATAAAGAAAATAATTACAGCTTTATTTTTTGAAGCTATATTTAGGTGCTATCCTAAAGATGGCAATATACTGTAATACTTACAAATTAAAAATCTTACTGCAAGAGATTCAGTGGCTATTGAAAAGAGAAATACTTTTTCTCTTTCACATGATCTCATTACGTATTCCATTTGAACATAGTTGATTATGTGAAAGAAGGTGGTCTTGGTGCATTACAATGCAGTTCCAGACATTTATGAAATAAAACAGTCATTTTTTTTAGAAAAATTACTGTTAAATGTATTTATTTCTGTGATATCCTAAAAGGGAAAAATGGCTTTTTCTCCCTTAGCATTGTATTCCCTCTAAAAATGGACATTCAGGACAAAAATTACACTGAAGTATGACATATCTGGTTTCTAGTTTGGTCTGCTAAATCTGAAGGCCGTGAAGACTTCCAAAATAGGTTCCTAATAGGAATTAGCATTGAAGTGATATATATTGGGAGTAAAGACAAGCCATTTCTGAATCCTCTGAAAGTAGAATCTTAGGTGTCGAAAAAAGATCAGTGTTGCGCCATTTAAACTCCAGGAGAAAATGGCATTCCAACACTAATTTGTGCCCAAGTTGAGGGCTCTGCATCTGTGGGTTCTCACACAAAACTGTTTTCCATTATAATCTTGTTAAACACACATGAGTATTGAGGGGGTAGGAGAGAGGCCCTGGGAACCCATACGAGTATGCAGCAAGCTTTGTATACTCTTCTAGTAGTCTGAATGTCTAAGGAACTGGAGTCATGCTGGAAAATCAAATTTTTTTTTGCGGGATTTGTTGCTACCTGTTGATCGCAAGAAGCTGAAAGATTGGATAAAAGCTTTTTGTAATATAAACAAAACCAACTGAAACCTGAATATTTCAGGCTTTGGATTCTGAATCCTCACATTCCTACACCATCTGCTCTTTAAGGCACAAAGTGGTTGAAACGAATGTGCATGGAGTCTTATGGTATTTGTACTACGTGTGTTTCCTACCATGATTCCTTTTGAATTTTTTTGTCTGTCCTTTGCACAATTCTTTAAGCTGTTTGGTGAAACAGTAACCATTCAGATTTCATTCTTAGTGCATCTTGGATTCAATTTAAGTACCTTTCTATACATATTAATGAAGAAAACCAAAAGTATTTGTCTTGGTATTTATCACAAGCAAAAACAAAATATTTGGTATTCTCCTTACACATGTTTTTGGAAGGCATATCACATCTCAGGATAGAGAACATCATTTAAGAAACAGTTAAACCAAATCTCTAAATGTTTCTCGAATCTGGTTTACATACTTTGAATTCATTTTAGTGTAACTGAATTTAGTGTAACTGAAATCTAGGTACTAGTTATCCTACAGTTATGCCCTGTCACTCAGTTTTTACAGACAGGGGAAAAAAAAAGTGCAGTATTTGAACACATGATCTTGAGGAACAAATGTCTTAGAATTAAATGTATTAATTTCCTGTTGTCAGATCACATAAGGTATAATTGAATTTCAAGTAGAAGTTGAGACTTCTTTAGGAAAGCTTCCTGAAAGGTTATTTAAGTAGACAATGTAACGTCAATGCCTTTTATAATACGGTCTTCTTTTTTCTCCATGTTTGTGTTGTACATGTAGGTGTTCCTTGACTGTGGACGTACACAGTATACATTAAAAAGTAACTGATTTTTGTGGCACAAGATCCCAAATGTCAGTTATCTAACAACTGTTAAGTTTGTCATGGTGAGCCAATAGAACTGAACTGGCCAGGCCATCCTCTGGTATCTTTAAAAGGAATTTTCCTTTCTACCCTAGGAAGTATCTGAACTTTATGTATCCTTTTATGGAGAAATATGATTTCTATGTGAAAGGAGACAATCACAAAGGATGTGAATCTTTTGCAGAGACTTGAATGAACAGAAGTTAACAATGCAGGCTGGACTTTTTGGTAAAAAAGGGTAAAATGAGTGACTTTTGTGCTCTCACTGAGATATTTGAGAGAGGAAAGGGATGTGTTACAGTGCAGGGTTTCCCTTCCCGTTGAGCTAGCTGAACAACAGAATGACCTCTGATTCCTCCTTCTCCCCCAACCCCCATCCCTAATGATAGGGGTGACATCTGAACATCAAAGCTGCTGATTTTGCATATGGTGGAGGTTAGCATATATCACCAGTCTATTTCATTAAGCGCACCTTTTGTGTTTCTGGATATCTGTATGTTTGCTTTCTTTCTCTTTCTCCTTTTCTCTTAGATGTCATTCTCTATTAGACAAAAAATACTGAGTACTTCCCTTTCTCATCTCTTATTTTGATAAGCTATAACCATGTTCTGTGGTGAAATGCTGTGGAAATAACCATCTCTGGAAATGTTTATAAAAAAAACAAAACAAATATCTGCAAAGATGCAATAACACTGCCTTACATCTGCCTTACAACTTTTACCTTGATAATTAAAATGGAAAATATTGAGGAAATGAAGATTTGTAGGAACTGTTCCATTTATTTGAACTGACAGTTAGGAACTGTTTACCCAAGTAGTTGGCGTTAAAAGTACGTCAAATATTTCACTTAAATGTAAGCCAGTTAGGCAGATGACAATCTTAGTACCAAAACATAGCATCTGGATGCACACTGAAATGAAAATACCAAATGCATATTAAAATTGAGTGGAAACAACTTTTTTCTCCTTGAGAGCAGGAGTGCTGGAGGGTTTTTCTTATGCTATTACAAATAATGGCAGTAGAATCAGGACTAAGTATGTTCCTTGATGTTTTAAGCAACAACAATTCTAGGAATAGACACAAAAGGTGTAGTCTTAACATTAAACTTTATCCAACATATTTGATCTTCTCTTTTTACCTTGATACTTTTCCATGGCCCTTCCTTTACCCTCTGACCCTCTTCATGTTTTCATTCTGGCCCCAGCCTTTCTGTCAATATGTTACAGTTCTGTGTCTTTATGTTATGCCTTGGAAGATATCATCTGGGACTAGATTGTTGTCTCTCATTTTCAGTTGTACGGGGGTTTTACCGTTAATACTGTGAGATGAGAACTGCACAGGTGAGGAAACAGATTTCCTGTGAATCAGGGCTGCGAGACAATTATGTGCAATTATCTTTTAAAAAACTCCCATAAACAACACCAAAAAACCACTTTTCCCCCCAAAAAACCCCCAAACCCCTCACAAAACCCTTTTCACATCTACGTTGTTGTTCTCCCCACTTCATGGAATAAACAGAAGATAAATTTCAGAAAGAGGACCCAATCTAATGCGCCTGGGGTAAAAAAATACTTCTTAAGAAAATGATGATGCCTGAGAAGCAGAAAGCAGATAGAGGAGAAAGCCGTGGGTAAAAGAGGGAACTGAATCAAGGCAGTTGATCAGAGACCAGTCTTTCCAAATGTTTTCTAGACTGCAGTCTGAATTCTGCAGTTCTTCCTGCTGGTGTTCTAGTGCCTGGTAGTGGAGAGCAAGCCCCATCTCAGGCAACACCTGTCCAGGAGGTCTCGGTAGCTGAGCAGCACAAATTAGTGCAGAATGTAAACAAGGCAAGGTCAAAGAGGTAGAAAGGAGAGATTTGAATTCCTCCTTTACATGGATGTTTTTGTTTTCTGAATGAACGATTTTTCCTCAGGAGATTTAAGGTTCATTGTGGAGAGATTAATACAGATTTCAGCTAAGTTCACAGCAATGGAAAATAAAATGCTGAACTCTGTTTAAGATGGAAAGATTGTTTTACACATTATGGTCTAGTACCATAGTGTAAACTGACATTTTCTTTCCTAGTAATTATATAATATGAATTTTGTTAGTTCAGAGGGAGAAAACAAACTGTATGATACACTAGAAGTTCTGGAAAAGCAAAGATGACGGAAAGAATAGTAAAAGTGTTATAGATGTAGAATAGAAGGGAAGGAAGTGGCAAAATTGGCCTATAAAGGAAGAGGGGAAAAGGACATTGTGTGTTATGTGATAGTTGTGCAGGAGTGATGACACAGAAGCTCATAACAGCTTAAAATATATTCATGATTTCTAAAAAGGGGTTTACTCCAAAGTCCGTCCTTTCTTTTCTTACAGGGAGGATTTATGACACCACTTTAAAATGATCTCTAAAGACATTTTAACATGGAATCTCTTAGGAGAGTGAGAGAAGGAGAAATTTCCTTCGTATATGTTTTCTGTCCATTTTTTTTTTCAAAACTGCTTCTGCCTTCAGAAAAGATTTTTGTGTAATGTTTTATATCTAGAAATTACAATTAGTTCTCTAGAGTAAAAAAAAAAAAATAACCAGGTCCTTCTTCTTCCATATACGTTACCAGGTACATCTTAAAATATAGGAGAATGTCTCCATTCAACTCCATTGACTTGACTTGAGACCTTCCAGGCTAGTTTTTGTCACTTAACTGCTGTTCATGTCAAACAGGGCCAAATGAATTAATTTTACAGTTAATGATATGTCACTTAATCTTTGGCTTTATGGAGAGCAATATTGTACTGTTGTTTTCCCAAAAGTGGGGTCATTTATCCTGTGTGTGATATGCAGTACATACATACAGGTACAGGTACGGTCTTTATTGCAGATATTGGTATTAATTCCACAAAGCTAGCACACTGCTTAGCGAAGTCACAAGGACTATATACTCTCACAAAAACAAGGAAATTATTAATTACATTCTGACTGGTTCATTGCGTTATACACTCTAAAAGGTATATTTTTTCCTTGTTTAACTATGCATGCTCGCAAGCTGCGTGGGGTGTAGTCTTTCTGGTTCTGAATTGAGTCAGTGGTCGTGATCTCCCCCTGCTACCTCTACCTTTCTCCTAGTTACCCTAGATTTTTCTTAACCTCGTGCTTCTTTAGCAATCATCCAGCTTTCAGCGCCTTCTGGGCAGGATGTTCCCCTTTTATAAGTCTGTTAGGTCCTTTTCAAGGGCATAGTCTTTAGTAAGGCAAACACTGTTTTTACAAAGCAGTCTAAATTAAACAGTGTCACTATGACCTAAGCCTTTCTGCTCTGTATCGGTATTAAGATACATATTTGTAGAGACATTGATGTGTTTGTGACCTTACCAGTAAATTTGTTATCAAAACCCAAGTTAGCCATTATACTTAGAAGTTGATTAAGAGCTGTTAGTTTGTTAAATACCTACAGGTTTTCACAGACAGAAAGTTAGCTGTTAGGAGAGCAGAGATCAGCTGCATATCTAAGCAACTCTTAGACATCTTGTGTATTTCATTTCAGCAACAACAACAAGAACACACCAAATATTTAATTTTCCTGGAAAACAAACACAGAGGTAATTGGAACTAGATATATCGTTGGTGTAAGTAGAGGAGTTATTATCTAAAGACATAAAACTTGTATTTTTCACATTCAAAAATTACCTTTTTTTTACTTGCATTATAGCTTTATACTTCACTGACAGAGCATGATATCCAGCAGGTGTGCTGAACTAGAAACACAGTAGAGCTGGTAGAACCAGCTTCTCCACCTGCCCTCCCCTTGTCTTCTTTTTTTTAAATAACGAAATAGTGTGCATTAGATAACTTACTCCAAAATAATGTTATGTTACATGTATCTATATTTTTAAACACCCAGTAGAAATAGTCTAATTTTTTTTTACTTCACTTACATTTTTTTGTAAGTGGATGTAATAGTCTTGTTATATACGCTGTATGTATTGCTCCATTTTTACAAAGTGAGACTAGGAAGTGGCAATTTCAAGGCAAGAAAAAAGAATTGCTAGTTTCTTATTGTATCATAAACCCTTCGTGGAATTACTTTCTGCAGAATGCTGTGGATGAGAAAAAATTTCAGAGGCTCAGTGGAAGAATGGAGAAGCGTATGGAAGAGAACTTCCTAAATAGTTAGTAAATCCACAGAAACAATTCTAGGTCAGGCAGTCCCTGAGCTGCAAAGATTGATCTGAGAACACCTGGAGAACATATCGTGTATGCCTGTATTAGTCTTACATTCCTGTTTCTTACCTGCTTTGGTACTGTCACAAGCAGTGGACTGGACCAAATTAGACGAATCTTTCAGCTGCTCTGGTTTTGCCAGTCCAATGTTCAAAATATTTTGTTTTAGTCCTGCTGGAACTTTCGAAGTTAAACTTTTCAGAAATTGTATGCTATAATTTTGAAAATGCACCATACTGTTAACATTCATTGACAGATAGGAGCTCTAGTGTCGGGTCATGAGACTACTATGCTGTCATGCACATATAAAAACTTTAAAAAGTATTAAAGTATTGAAGTAAGGCTTACCTGCTTCCGATTATGTCCTTGCATACTAGGAAATAGAAAATAGGAATTACTATGTATTTTGCTTGCCTTCCCATAGCATGCTGACTATTACTAAGACCAAAGATTATAAAAAAAAAAGGTACAAAATGCAGTGCTGTTTATACTACTTGTAACTCCGTGTCTACTTATGATCTAGATACTAGTGGTTGAATTCCTGTACTTATTTCTTGATTTTAAAAAATTCGCAAAAAGAAAAATAAACACATTTGAGAATGCTAAACAGGAAGTTGTCACTCATGGTTGAAAAACCAGTTTTGTGTAGTGCAGTGTAATCTCCAAATCCCTGTGCTTCTCTGATGATTGACCATTTTTCATCCCATGGCTGGCTGAACAGTGCTTTTTAACTCAGTCAGCAGGATCCTTCTGTGCTGTATCTACAGCTGCAAGACTTTGTAGCAGAACACATTAGAATGCCTTTGTAAATCACAAAACGTGTTACCTATCTTTCCTGAATGCAGAGGTTTTTAAGTGCCATTACAGAACAAAACAATCTGTGGCAACAAACGTGGGAACTGCACATGCGGTGTAAATGTCACTGTTCACCCTCCAGTGTGCTCCAGTAGCAGCATTTTGGCATATCATTTTTAATGTAATGAGATTTTAAAGTTGCAGCCAAATCTGTAGCGTTTTTCACTTTCAGAGATATTTGATGTTTAATTTGCCTTTATCTCTCTCCCTTTCTTTCTATTCATCTTTGACAGTGAAAAATAAAGAATGGCCAAGGTGGATGATCTGCTGGAAATTATAAAGAACAATGTTAGCTGCAGAGATATTTTGTTTATTTTACCCATGCATTGTGGTGCATGTTTTTTTGCTTTCATCTTTTACACTCAGTGTCTCCATCATCCACTCTAGGCCAGTTCTAGAGGAATCTCTGCAGTTCTGCAAATTCCAAGTTTTTAATCGAGTTTCTTGTTGCTACAGATAGCTTAAGATTGTGGGTTTAGGGATTCCCTGTTTAAATGAATGACTGAGATCACTCTGAATGTTTGTTAAAGGTTTTGATCTGTTTCTGGCTGAGCTGTCTTTGGCTTGGAAGGGCGGTTCTCTTGCTGACTGGGTCATGCCTATTTTTCCCCTCTGTCCTGACCAGCTGTCAGTTCTTTGTTGAAATCTCTATTTAGTCCCTTTCTAGTTTCTTTTTTTAGAATTTATTTTAGCTTCTCATTTCACTGTTTCATCTCACTTTAAGCCAGCTAGGTTTTTTACTGCAAGTCATAACAATTTAATATGAGAGAATATGTGCAGCAGTATTTTTCCTGTATCTTAACCAGCTTGGGTTATGCTAATAACAATATTTAGCACGTTTATAGAGCTTGCAATAATTGCACAGAGATTAACTAATTATTCAGCCCAGGGAGGTAAATGGAGGAAGAATTATTGTTTGTTTTTTGAGTAGAATGAAAACTGAAGCAACTCTCTCAAGCTCTATAATGAGTTGGGGTAAGATTAGGTGGAAGACTTGCAACTTATTGTTTGAGAAATAAGCTTATAATGCTTCTCAAGATGCAATGTATTTTAGTTACTTGATATATCAAGATAGTCTTGATAAATATTTTTCTTGTTAGAATACCAATGACATTTTACCTGAGCATCTATGAAGCATGAATGTTTTTGGTATTCAAATCTGTGACAACCTAATGCAGGAATTACTGGATAGACCAGATTCACTTTGATATGAAGGAAGTTTAGGCTATGCCAATACAAGTTGATAGTTCTATTTTCTACTTTGTCTGTATTGGAAAACTTCATCCTTATGCTTCAGCATGGCACAGACTTTGAAATGTAAAAAAAATCCACTTCAGAAAAACATAAGTACATTTCAATCTAGGATATTGCTGAAAGAAGTCACAAAGTGATGGAAAGGTTATATGAGCTATTCTAAACTAAGCCAAACTGTTCTCGAAGTCCGTTTCTTGTGGCTGCTACTTTAGGACAGTAGAAACATGTAAAAACTACTGAAGAAAATTGGTTTATTTAATATGAACATGTAAGGAGAAAGTACGAAGTTTTACGCAGACTTTTCCCTGAAGGCATAAAGCAGAACTCGATTGTCCTCATACTCAGACCAGTCTTGCATTATAAAAGGTTATGGAAAATTATTCTACACTGCTGTTTTGCTGCAAATAATGTTTTGGACATCTTCTTAATCATAGTTTGTGAAATTACTACAACTGGTTGGTTTTTTTTTAGTCCATTTGGGATTCTATCTGGTTATTCAATTATCTGTGATCTCTCGGTTTGTATGAGTGAATATTTAAAGTGTTTACTCTATCCTATCATTCAAGTCAAGATTGAAAATAAGTGTAGAACTGGGCCTAGGATAGACTTCTCTAGAACTCTGCTTAAAATGCAATTCTGGTTGGCAGCAAACTGTTGATTACTGCACTCATATGGAGTTTTGTGCTCATGTTCTGTTGTCTTCATCAAAACCAAATTTCCTAGTTTACTCATGACAGTGTCCCGAGGGACAGCATCAAGTGCATTGCTAAAGTCAAGACAGATTGTCTCTAATGCCTTCTCTTTATCTGCTAGGCCCATTATCCTGTCACAGAAGGAAACTGGATCATTTTGATGTGATTGGTTCTTGACACATCCATGTTGGCTGCTTTTTACCACCTTTATTATCCTGTAGGTGTTTTTAAATTGACTCTTAAGTGATTTGTTCTAGTATCTTTCTGAACGTTGAAGAGTTAGACTGCCTGATATATAATTTTCCAGGCCCTTTTCCTCATTTTGGAAATACCCAAGAAGTTTGCCCTTCACCAGTCCTTTAGAAACTTCTCTTTATATCTTCAACAAATTCTCAAAAATAAGCATTAATGACTCACGGATTGCATTTGGCTAGTTTCCTGTGTACCCTAGGGTGAACTGCATCAGGTCCTGTCAATGTGGATGCATTTAATTTATCCTAATATTTTTTCACTTAGTCCTTTTTTTTCCTTTTCTTTTTTCTCAGCACTGTGGCCTAATCATCATTGTGCTCTGATGCACAAATTCTTTTAAACCAATGACTGGTACGAGCGTGTAAACCTCTAAAGGAGTGTATTATAAACATCCCCTTTTATGTATGTTATTAATGTATGTACTATTTAAACCCCGAAGATGAGCTTTAAAAGGGACTTGAATGGTTTTCAAATCTTATAGTTACACTCAGGAACAAAGAAATTGCATTAGTGGGGAAATTTCAGTTACCGAAATTCATCTGTGATCTAATAGTAGCTGACAATACATTTTAAACAGGAGTGCAAGTGAAAAGATGATATAGCATCCATCCCCAAAGCTTTTTCATGAGTAACTGAGAAGTAAGTTTAATTCTCAGTATGTTTTATTTTTTTTAATAAAAAAACAAACCATTCGCTTTTACATGTCTGAATTTTTCTGTCAATTATAAGGATGGATTTTCTTTGAAATTTAGTAAAATGTTGATTGTTTGGATTTATGATTTAACTGCATCTTGTGGTGTGCATTTTTTAAAAAATCTAAGCCGTATTTACAGAGATTTTAAAAATTTGATACAGTTTTTACTTTTGAAGAGCAAATACCGGTGAGTACTTTGTAATGTGTTTTGTGGGATTTTTTTTCTTTGTTTTCTGTATGGAGAAGGGATTTTTATCTCTGTATGGGTCTTTAGTTCAGATATTTCTGTATTGCTCAGTTTAGACAAGCCATTTGTTACTACGGATTTTTAAAATTGCTCAATTTTCCAGACTTGAACAAGAATCTCCCCCTTTTTCAGCCAATTTTTCAGCATTTCTCATCCAGTATGCAATGCATCATTTCATTTAATGGTAGCAAGGAGGGTGTGCAGTGTTCCTAACAGTCCCAGAGATACTTTATGGAACAATCAAAATCCTCAAGGACAATTTGTGTGCAGCCAGTACTGACTCAGCAGAGTTCAAGGCATCTTTTAAAAGTGTATGTAATCACTATCTATTTTGAGCACATTTGCTTGCACAACAGCTTGCAAAGACAACATAATTTGGGGAGAACATCTTTGGTTTTGTGGTGTTATCTAAAGTTTTCAAGACAGATAGGTAGTTTGGGATGCCGAATTAATCTATAATTTAACCCCTGTTACTTTGAGAACTGATTTTCAAGTCATGATTGTATGTGCGTTTATAGGTGAAATGTTCTTGCTCTGAATTGACTCTGGAGTACCTGTACAGTGTGTTTGAAAAATAAAAGTTTATTACAACTTGGAAAGGTCCATGAGCAGAGAAGCCGATGCAACTATCTTTCCCCTCACTACATTTTGTTTTTCAGTGGTAGAAAACCCAACAGCATAATGTTGCCTAAGCTTTGGACAGATTAACCATAGTATTGCTAGGTTTAGAGGTAACTTTTTAGAAGGGAAATTCTCTCAGGCCTTTGGAAGGCCTCTTTTGTGATTAGATGCAAGCAACAATATGAACTATCACACTTCAGTATCTTTAGTGCCTATTCTGTGGTTTTTTTTGGACTACATACTTCTGACTGTGAGTACACATCTTGCAATTTTTACCATATCCTTTGAATGGGGTAGACTGATTCAGCAAAGGCCCCAACCCTCTGTGCCATGAATCAAAGCTGTTGATCTTGCATATCTGTTAAATTTCTAGATTTCTAACTGGTTATGTCAGGATGGGGTCTTCCTGAGACAGTCGAGTTATTCCCCTTTGCAGCATGTTCTGGAGCTTTCCAGTTTTGTTTTCATTAGCACTAAACTAGAAAAAACTTTTTGGAACATTTTGCTGTGAAAATGGTGGCTTGCTGAAGAACACTGTGGGTACTGACTGGCTGTGGATGAGAGAGATGCAGATTGAAGTCTTGACTGAGGTCTGGAATAGCATACACTGGCTGAGGCACAGCAGAGTATTTCATCTGTATCATCCTAAATAAGGAACTTGAACCTGGCTTTCACCCAGTCTAGGCTATGTTTTATCTTTCATAGTGTCTTTCTCCCATTCTTGCCCAGCAATCCATATGTGCTTTTGAAATAGAAATGTTTTAGCTCCAGTGAAATTTCACTGTGGCAGAAATGGTTCTGTCAGTATTTCCTCTTTATTTACATTCTGTGGGGGATCTTAGCTAGAGAAGCACTGAACAACTGATGAGACACTGCAGTCTGGTTAGGCTGTTACTGCAGTCTGTTTTACAACTTTACTGAAAAGTCTTGCAGTCAGTTTTGTATCGTTAAGTCATGACTTAGAGACCTCTAAAATACTGAGGAACATAAATGTTTAGGGATGTGTTTGCAAAGAGAGCAAGAGTATGAATATCTGAATTCCTAACCATATGGTAAGCTAGAAGACTTTTTTCATCTAAATACTGATATTTTAAAAAATTATTATTTCATATTCTACTTATAAGATTATAAGTGGTGCAGTTGTCTTAAGCAACATACCACTAAGGGCATTTTTTTATTTCATAAGCAGTGGTTTCCTTCTCTGTTCTAGAGGGGAAAGAAACTGTCCATGGAAAGAAACTCTGGCATATGTTTTGCTATCTACATGCTTCTGAAGATCAGTCACTTATGTTCTGTGTAGTGGAAGTGCAGATCCAACCTACAGCATGTCAGATCTATATGTAGTGGGTCTTTCACCCTGCTGTATGTTTACCCAAAAAAACACACCACGTTGTATTACAGTCAGAAAGAAAAATACTATCCTGACCACTGATCACACTGGGAAAGTAGTAAGGTCAATATGAGTTTAAACAGGACACTTAGTGTGCATATCTTCCCTCAGTTCTGTAACTCGGAACACAGAAGTGACAAATGTGATTCTGTAATGAGTCTCTGGTCCAATATGCTTCTGAAAATTGTGCACTTAGCTCTCAATATGTCATTATTTAGTTGCAACTTGTTGAGCTTATTGTTACTGGAGGTAGACCCCTCCACGTTCACCCACTTAACTCTCTGAAAAATGAGCAGAAAGTTGTGTTTGAATAATCAGTTATCCATCTGTAGTCCATTAAAGAATTCAATTTTCCTCACTATTGCCATGCTGTTCACTTCCAGTTGTACCAGTAGTCAAAATTACAGGTTTACCTTGTCTTCTATGTGCAAAATACAAATTGTGTACCAAATCGATTTGAATCACTCGTGGGTAATGAGTAGCAGGGGAATGGAGTGGTAAGAGGAGTATTCAGGAGCCTGAAAATGCAAGGCAACTTGATAATCAAGATGAAAAGAATACAAGTGTAAGATTGAAGATAGAAATAGAATTAACTAAAACTTACATGTTTTGGTTGGATCTCCTCTGTTTTTATTACTTCTTTTTTTTTTAATTACTGAACATTGA
>Ga0181612_130405_pt1 | contig 25603 bp, 19 predicted proteins | sample HoacroProtozoa21_FD_119630 | JGI IMG/M metagenome (GOLD analysis project Ga0181612, IMG submission 119630) | Hoatzin crop microbial communities from Cojedes, Venezuel. Combined Assembly of Gp0051906, Gp0051904, Gp0051908
AGGGAATACCTCTGTGGCTTATGTTCTTTACGCCTGTTCCCTCTTAGCGTGTTTTCCTAGTTTCCAGTAAGTCTCCCAAAGGCAAGATGAAGTACAAAATATTTTTCTTTTACTTTCTTCCTCATTATTGGCAGACATTGCTTGCAAATCTAGAGTGCAACTTTATTTAAATCGCATTCAATTCATTTTCCAAACTTCTTACAAAATCTCAGTGCTAGTGGGACTCTCTTAGCCCCTTTCTCCTATCTGGACTATGATCCAGTCCAGTGATGTCTTGATGCTCGAGGCATCTGTTTTGAACTATGTCCCATTCCAGACAGATGTGTGACAGCAAGGGCTTTGCATCCTCCCAGAGGCTTATCCCTTAAACATTCATTTCTCAATATGTATCCATCGCAGGCTCTGTCTCCACAGGATCACTGTAGCTGCCAAGAATATCTACAGAATCTCAGAGATCAGATAGTTTCATCCATCCCCATGCCAAATTCCTTTCTTCTCGATGTGACATTCTTACTGTCCCTACCCACAGCTGGAATGGCACAGCACAGCCGTGACACTAAAAAAGCAGCTCTCCTTCCAGGCAAATAGTTGCTGTTGTGCTTCTACAACATTCTTGGCTTCTGCAATTTGCAGGTTAGTCTTCCAAGAGTGGGGGAATGCAGCCAAGCCGTAGCTCTGGCCGATAGCCAAGGGGCAAGTCAGTGCCAGCATGACAAAAGCAACCACAGCTTCACCTCAGCTGTAAATACAAGAGATGGGACTTTCCCTGAGACTTTGACGGGAAGTTCTTTCACCCCACACAGACCGACAAGGCTTGCAACATCCTCTCATCTCACCCTCCCCTGTGCACTCACCCTGGCTTCCACCAGATAAATGCCAGCGAGGCTGTCGGGGTTTCTGTGCTCTGCTCTGGGCAGTAGGACCTTTCTGCAGCTCCCGAGGTCTCACTTGCTCCATCGCAACCAGCATCTCGCCGGCTGGGAAAGCACCGGCTTGCCTAGGGGGACCGCAGAAGGTTGAGGTGAAGGTGAGTTTTACACAGATGAGCCACAGGTTTCTCTCACTTCTGGAGGTGGGAACGGGGAATAGAATGGCTAAACTGCCGAGCTGAGGAGTTTAGGTGGGCTTGAACTTACATTTTTAAGTCTTCTGATAAAATTTTACTCCAGGCTTTCTCACTACTAGACAAAAGAAATACAAAGCCAGGACATGTCTCCTGGTTTTGTATTGACATTATACAATGTATTAGTCACAAAGAGCTGATGTAAGAAAGCACTGTGACATAGGGAAGGATTTGTGTGGGTTAGGACAAACTAGAACTTTGGATTAGTCAGTTGGTATTCAGAGAGTTTACATAGCAGATTACAAGTTTATTTAATCTTCCAAAGGTGTTTGCTATAGTTAAAGAAGTACAGAAAATTTCTGCAAATAAGGATTGGTCAATGGGTTTTAAATGATGAAGCTAGAAAGTGAATTTTCTTTCCTAAGCCAGAGCCAAAATTCTGGTTTGAATTCCAGTAGCAGGTGCAGGTATTTCAAGGGTGTTTGACTTACCCCAAATTGTAAGTTATCACTAATAACAGTTGAAACTAATGATTATTTTTACTTCTGGATTCATATGTGGATTTCATGTTTTCTCTTCCTGTTCAAGCAGCATACCAATTTTAATCCTGTTAAATATTTTATAAGCAAGGGGTTTCAATGCTGCAGAAAGAAATGGATTTTTCTTAAATACTGTCTCATACCAGCTCCACATTATTAATTCAGAGAATATTTGCAGCTGTCAGAACTGTTCTTCAGCTTTGATATAGGAAAATTTCATATCCCCACTAAATCTGCAAACACAAACTGTCACTCAGACTATAGGCCCATTTTTTCAAGACAGTTGAGACTTTACAAAATGATCCAATTAGTGGAATATGTAAATTCTTTTTTAGATGTGACCTTCCAGAAGCTCCTAGATTTGTTAATAGTAATGATTTAGACTAGCATAAAGTAGTACTGTAACAAAACACCAAAATGATCCAGTAGTCATTGAGAAATCAAGCATCCCTGTACTTTCTTCCTGCATATTGGAATTTTCTTATACAAACTTGTTAAGCACTTTTGTTATTTGTACAATTTTAGGCAGAAGGCACATTTTAAAATTACTTCTCTAAGTTACAGGCAGAAAAGATAACCAGATAAGGGGTCTGCTTTGTGTTGACAAATTATTAACAAAGTGTGTTGCTGACATTAGTGTTTAATTTCAGAGCAGGATCTTACTTGGCAACTGCATTTGCTGCCCTCAGCTGCATATCATGCCGTGTTTCACATCTCAGAGCAGCCTGGGGACATAGAGTCTTGTCCGATTTGAGGTGCAACAAAACAATTCCACCCCTAATCGCAATTAAGCACACAGGACCAAACAGAGCTAGTCCAAAGCAAAAACCCAGCAATGTGCTTAGTGTGGGCATTACACGTTCAAAAATCACTTTTTCCTCCCTATGACTCCAGTCCCTCAAAAATACAGACAGTAACTGAGGCTTTCAGAGAGAGTAGTTAAAATCTACATATTTCAAAGTCTTTTTTTATTAAAACCTGTTTATTTGGTAACATTACTACCTGAGCCAACCATTTCTCCCATTCTGCTCTTAGTTACAGTGCTAGCAGAGTGGAATTGCAACATTTTAAATATTGTATTTTCTGTGGGACGTTTTATAGATGTTGGCATTTTTACTTCATTTTTATTCTATTTAGATTTTAATGTATATTGTCTGTGGTTTTTGAAAGCTATTTTTTGTGAAGAAAAGGTATGGACAGGTATTTGAATATCACCTTTACAGATGCTTATAGCAGCTCAAATGGGGTGGGTTTTTTTGTCCCCACATGCCATAAAACAAAAAAAAAATGGGGTGTTTTCTCCTCTTTTGACATCACTGTTTAGACCCACATATTCTCTTTATTTTTCAAAATTTCTCCAACACGTATTCCCCTTAGTGGGAGCATGGCCAATAAAACAGTAAATCCACTTACTTGATGTCGTAGATGGGGCTGTGAGAAATAGGTGCACTCTCAAATGTCCTTGTGGAGCTTTTTCTGGTCTGCCACCAACAGCTCTCCCATATATCTGCTGCCACGGTTTGGGCAGGGTGCTCCGGCGGGCTGCAGCGGGCAATGAGTGGCAGCTGGGGTAAGCGCTGGTTGTGCCGGTGCTTCTTGGAAACAGAGGAAGAGCGCGAACAGCTGCCAGAAAAAGCATTAATTAGGGAACTGACAAAGCTGCCTCCTGAGCTCGTAGTGACTACGTGGTACAGCCCTGGAGACATAATTACAAAGGTGGCTCCAAGCTTTTTTTTTTTACTTTACACTCAGCTGTTGAGACGACCCTCTCCTGGTCAGACTACCGGAGGAATGCTCTAACTTTGGTGGTGGTGATGTGCTGGAGGCACAGGCTCAGGCTGCCTGACTGAGGACCGCTCTTCCCATGCTCAGTTGAGCTCTGTGTGTCACACTGGCACAGTACTGCAGAGCACCCTGGTTCAGCGACAAGGCTAGGTCTAAATCTCCACTGGGATTTGCAGTTCCCATGGCTTGCTTTGGAAAACATATGGTTAAGATTAAATCAGGAGTGAGGACAGGTTTTCAGCTCTGGTTGATTTCCCACCATGTACTTCTCCCAGGTGGAGCAGCCTCACCAGGACAAATCTGAACGTGCAGAAAAAAACATTTCCATAAACAGCACGATATCCTATAAAAATTGGAATATTTATAAATCTTATTTGAATTCTACAACCTGAATCACACCAGAGCTTCATATACCTTGGCACTTCAAAGGTGTTTAATTATAATAATCTGCTACAAACTGCTTGATCAACGGTGGAAGTGGCTCAGCCATCCACCTCAGACAAGTTACAACACCTGAGGACTGGGATCAAAGTGGTTTTACTGCTGCCTGTCACCAATCCATTAGTGATACCAACTCTGTAAGCAAGTTTCTTCAGGCCTGTAGATAAACAAGTCTTAAGTGCTAAGAAATATAGTGGAGAGGTTGCTTGCCAAAGAGCAAAACACTTTCTGGCATCATTAGAGCACAGGAATGTTTGACAAAGGACTTCTCTGGGGTGGTCCCATGCAACAAGGACTGTGACAGCAGGAAATACGTAAAAAGACATGAGTACGCACAACAAGTGGGTAATTATGCAATAATTGTAATAGCATAAAATGGTAATGCAATAACGACAATGGGTTTATTCAGAAAACCCAGTTCCTCATTTCGTATTGCATTTCCTTGCTAGAGCTGCTAGAGAGGGTTGCCCTGCAGGAGGGGATTATTTTGACCAATTAGGCAATTACAAAAGCAGCATGACACTTTGTTTCGTACCTCCTGGCACACATTCAGCTCACTTTCTACCCAAATTATACAGAGCAGACCTCAGTGACTTCCAGGACTAAGCAGCACTGCCAGTGTTAGCATCAGGTCTTTTTTGCAGATCTCAGAAGTGACTGCACACATATTTAGGGAAAATACCTGTCCTGAGAAGCACCCAGCAGATCTAGAATCTTTTGCTTATAAAATTAGTGGAAGACCTACACGAGCAAAGAAGAAGGTCAATACTTCCCTATGTCAACATAAAAGACTTTTTTTCTTAAAAAGCTGGATTGGAAATTGAATGCAAACCTCTGGATGACCAACCTAGAGCACTACGAAAAGTGGTAGCTGGGGCTTTTAAGAGAAATGAACTGTAACATTTGTTATTTCGGTGGTATACACTGAGGAAAGTATTTACTTAAGGAATTATTTCTTTAAATATGTCATTGTAAAAAACAAGGTTGAAGGATTTTGAGCCAAATTGCCAGCATAAAAATAAGTTACTTCCTCCAGCCAGGTCTTTGTTTTTTCTCGTTACTTGTTTGCAAAGTGCAGGACTCTTTGTGCCCGTAGTTGACTTCTTTGCTCTCTCATCTTTCCTCTTCAGCTAAGTTTAGTAAGAACACGTAAACCTTTCCTTTGTCTCTGCTCCATACCATGTCCCAAATATCCACCTTTTCCTTCACTCCAGTTGCACAGATAGGGCTTGGTGTGCTCCTTTCTTGCATATTGCGTGGTCTTGATGTGCAGAACCAAGAGCGTAACTGCTGCCTTGACCCCGCGTATTTCACAGAGATAGGGATACCCAGTGACCTTGACTTAGACCCAAGAGCAAGTAGGAGACAGAAACCAGGATGACTTCTCTCTGAAGGTAGCAGGCTCCCTGTAACAGGGCTCAGGCAGCAGAGATCTGTAAGAGACCCTGTGTAAGGTTTCCTGCGCCCCTGTGCAGCGGACCGTGGCACTGGATAACGCTGGCTGCCCTGCGCTGCACTGCAAGCAATTCCCTGGCAATGCTGTGCCCCAAGAGCAGCAGCTCATGAGCAGTACCACGGCAGAGAGGGTTTGTTTGTGCCAACGCTGGGGCTAGGAGCCGAGATAACGACCCACTGCTTTGCACACGGGTCCCCACTTGCCAGGTCAGGGAATTAACAGCAGCCGCTCGGGCATCTGCAAAACCTCAGCTGAACTCAAAGGGAGCTTTGGTCAAAAAAATAACAAACAAGATCTTTCCATTTCTCAGTATAGGATGATGCCCCCAAAATGCTGCAAATTTTCGATGAATCTCACCTCTGGGGTTTTTTTTTTTATTGTAAAAGCATGTTTTTAAATTCAGGCTTCTCAGCAGTTACTTTTCAAAGCCTGTAGCTTAATGTAGTTGAAATCATTGACTAAGTAAGAAAGGGAATTTCTTCCATCTTGAGAAAGAACTAGGTTTTAAAAGATTGCCTGATAAGAATTTTTCCTTGCTGAAAAATGCAACAGCATTTAAAACTTTCTCTTTTTTTTTTTTTTGTGAGGAACATAATTTCTTTATTTCTGAAATTATCAGTGTTCATTTTGTCCTGAAGGCAAGCATCTCGCTGCAGATGCTACTTGACTCCTTTCAAGTAGGAGAGGAAAACGGTCAAGTCCATGCAAATGAAAGGAGGGAAACTAATAGGAGCAAGTAAATACATTTAATTTACTTTGTGTTCAGTGAATACGGGAACTGATAAAGTTATACAATGTTAAATCACATGTCTTTAAACAGTTTTATATAACAGCATTTTAGTGTATAGGCTTGTGTAAGCAGGAACACAGACTAATGAACTTTCTGTAAAATCTACTTGACCCTGTTCCAAACATGTTGCAAATCCACATATATTTGTTTTGGCAAGAAAACTTCATACTCATGCTCCTTTTTTCCTAAATCTTTCATCATACTCTCCCTCCCACTCCTCAGATTTGTAAGAGCGTAAGACAGCCAAGAACACCGTCACTGTGCCACAGCAGCCACCTCGCCTTTGATTTTGTCACAGGAGTTATGAAGCAGCTGGGCTTCATTTTCTTCCTGCTTGTGCCAACCTGGTCCAAAAGCAGCTTAACTGAAAATCAACCGTTCCATTAGTGTAAGTGGGAAGAGAATCAGGCTTATCGCACACTCCTAAAGCTCATAATAAATGTGTGGCTTGAACTCTCACATTTTTAGTGCTCTGAAGGTCTGGGTTGGTTTAGTTGCCGAAGCAACACCAGCTATTTCCCATCGCAATGTATCCCAGCCATGGGCTGTCAGTAAAAGCGTCCCAAGTAACATCCCCTGCCTCATCCTCCGTGCCTTCTGACAGACCACAACGACATAGGGTCAAACTAAAGAGCTGTTTCTCACTTGTTTCCTTCTTTTTCGGTGGTACAGAGATGCACGTAGGTGTGTGTATATCATGAATTTTCTAGGGCTTCCATTATTTTAGCCTGATTTCTGTAGGAAGCGATATTTTTCTGATCATGAAGAGGTATGTAAGTGTATGTATGTTTATATGTGTTCCTCAATCATTCTGTTAGTGATCATTTCAAACAAACGTACCAGGAGGAGAGAGGGCTCTGTTTTCCTTATGTTACATTAAAAAAGGCAGCTGAAGACCACAGAGAAGAGTCTTGAAAAATAGAAGACTGTACTGTGACTATACACATTTGAAAGACCTAAAAATCCACGTGAGAAGAAATGTTATAGGAATCATCTCCTGTGATTGGAAACAGCTTCAATCAGTGCTTGTAATCAGCCAAGAAACACAAACCCCTAGGAAGCCAGACTTCATTATTTCTAGTGTTACTTCTCTGCGAGACAGAGCTATTTGTTAATGTCTCTAAATGGCAGATAAACGATGCTCAGAAGAACAGCTTCACAGTGAGGGGAGGACTCAGCAGGAATCCAGGAGGTGCTTCTCCATGCACAGTGGATCTGAAAACATGTCTTTCAAGGTCTCAGGACATCTCCTGGGCCAGCTGGGACAAATCCAGTGTTCCCTGTGCTGTAGGCAGGTGTGTCTCTCCTTCTCATCCTCGCTCGCCTTCAGGTGTTTTACAAAATATTTTCATTCTCCTTGCAGTTGACTAAGCTGGATTAAAGCTTAATACCTACACACCTCAGAACAGTACAACAGCCCTGAAAAGGCTGAGGAAATTACTCAAGTTATAGCTGGGTCTTATGTGTTTATGGGAGTAGTTGGAGGTGCTGAGATTTCCAGTTGTCTCAGTACTTTGCTATGATTTAGACAACATTAAGCACATCTATTTAGGCCTATACTTCATCCATTTGAAGAGCCTCCAGGCAGCTTTAGTGTTCTCCTGATAAAAAGTGAAGATGTGGGAAATGCAATGTCCTCTGCAGGAAGATTTATTGTCTCAAGCAATTATTTTTTATCAGCTTTGTCAAAACTTGGAACCCAGGATTTTCAGCTGAGAAGAACAGCAGATATTCATTTGCTTGAAAGAAAATTAATGAATAATTTGTTGTATTACATTTGTTAGGGGCTATTCTGCTATTTTCTTCATGTGTTTAAGTACTGGATTAATCATGGGACATTAGTTTAGCCACATGCCTTTCAGCTTTAGGTGTATCAAGCAACAGAAAATGCAGTTTACAATTCAGGGCAGATTTGATTCTACAGCTGTCAGCTCATAAAAAGTAGTATTTGTTATGGAGTGTGTTCTTTCTCTGTGGAAATGGTAAAATGAAATTTTAAGTAAATGAGATTGCCTTACAGTAGTGTACATGTCTTTCCAAGGGGACTTTTTAAATTGCATTTCACCTGTTTTCCAAGCTACAGCAGGATTATTGAGTATTATGCACGTGTGAAATACTTCATAAAGATACTTCCAAAGCTGCAGTACTACATATGCAAGAAGTGAAGTATTAATCACTCTCTTTTTCTACTATATTTAATTGGCTACTATATGCAAGTTTAGTGTATTAGGGCATTTTTGTCTAATATACATCTTTTGATCATACGTGACAAGACAAAGCGGGATTTTCATTTACAAAAAAAAACCAACAAACAGCTGGGGATGGCTTCTACTTGCCAGTACATGCAATAAACAGCTAAGACAATAATGAGAATTAACTCTATGCCTAAAACAAACTGTTTAACTTTGGAGAACTTGACAGCATGGGAAACTAAAAATTACTGACCAAAAAAGTATTAATTCCAAACAAAAATATGTACTCATTTACTTGTTTGATTGACGTTCACCATGCCCATCCACAGGCATACAGGGATTTGAAGGGAACAATTTAAAAAGACACTTGCTATTAATAAAAAAAAAAAACAACAAAAAACACACAAAAAAGCCAGCCACTTCCACTGCCTTTGACACTCCTGGTTGTAGGCACTGTTCTTCTTTGCCACCAACATGAGTACATGCCCTAGAATAGTGTCAAAGTACCATGCAGCCCACTCATGTTTGAGAAGGATGTATGTTTATCATGTAGGGAAGGATCAGGTGTACACAGAGACATTGGGGAAGCAACCATGACTGAACCTGTTTAGTCTGTGCTAAGAGGTATGAGAAAGGTCTGCAGGACACGGGACACCTCCAAAGGGCTTATTTTCACCAATTCGGTCATAAATGCCAACTCAAGATCAGCTCACAGCTGCCCACCAGGATTAAGACGTGATCACATCAAGTCCGATGGCATGCTGGGCTTTCTCTCTGTAGTGGTGGTGAGGACCTGGTTTCAAAGCATTTTGGAAGAGACACGCTCTGAAGCTCTGTTGGTGCAATGAGTTGCAATGTGCTCAGCCCTGCCTGTGTCGTTCAAACTACATAAACAAGTTGTTGAATCCATGTAAGGAACTGAATGTTTTCAGGTGCTTCCTGACCAGGGAGATACAGAGCTCTGGCTGAAAAAGGCCTTTAGCAGAGGCTTGAGGACTTACATATGTGGATGCTCTGTGATAAAGTTCAACTGATCCTTGCTGTAAAGACAATGTGAGATTTGGAAGAAAAGAAAATGGAAACAGACAAATCCTCTGTGTTAAAAGAGCAGTAGAGTTAAGGTGAGATGTAAGAAGTCATGTCAGCAGCTTAAAATCAAGTCTACAGGAGGGCATAGTGTGAACCCAAAGCACTTACCCCAGATATCCTTGTTTCACTACTGTACAAGCAGAGTTAAACACCAAAGGTTAGTGAACCAGAGGAAAGAATTAACTCTTTCATGCAGCAGCATACTATTAGAGTTCAGCTGTGCAATGGGCTAAATTTAATAAGCTCCAATGTGTCAACCCAAGTGTTTCCCTGTCATTATAGAAAAATAACCCTTTTGAGATCTGGAGAAACAAGCTACGTCAAGAAAGGTGAACCTAGAAAACAGAGTGTTCATACATTCCTTGTGTTCAACCTAGTATACATTCTGTATACAATACATTCTGTTCATGCTGTTCATTCTAGTATGTGAATCGCTGGAATATGCAGTCGATACTGTCGTAATGAGTCATGAATAACTGTACATGAATTCACACAGTTGAATCTACCCTCAGCATGCTATATAACTAGCCAGATGTATTATGTCAGGACCTTTATTTGCCTTCAGAATGTTGTACTAGAGCAACCAGCAAGCTGCTCCAGAGAGGCCATTCTCATGCCTAACACTGCTTCTTATTTGCGTAGTGTAACAGCATCCCTGCTGTCATTTACAAGGAAATAGCAGTTAAAATACTTAGTTTACATAGAAAAAGGGCCTTTGATACTTCCCTTTTTAAAGTTACGCTCCCATAATACTTGTTTGGCATATAAACGTTATAACTACCTTTGAGATTATGATTTTTACAATGAGCATAATAATAAAAAAGAAAAAAAGATTATAAATGGATCAGTGTTGCAACTCTTGAGACTAGTTCCTACAGTAGATAATACCATAACCTACCTGGATCACAGCTATGCTGGCCATTAATGCTCTTCTTATTCTTCTTATGAACCTTTCTTTTACATGGCTGTGGACCAAACTCCCGGCAATGCTTTGGCCATTTATCTTCTCATAGTCCTTATATCTGCTTCATCTTCTAAACTTTTGCTCTGAATGAAAAGATAAAAGAGCATAGACCTAGTAGAAAGCTTTGGAAAATGATAGCAAGGAAAACACAGAGGTTGTGTCATGGCTGGGAGACACCACAGGCTACCACATAAGATCAAGTGCTCAAAAGCAGACTTGTCCATTTAGCAGAATAGTGAGCAGATTATACTTAATTCTGAAGGTGGGAAGATGATGTTCCATGAGAAGTACAATTTGAGAGGAAAATGAGGTCAGAAGATTTGACAGCTGCATAAAGAAACTATGTCAAAAGCAGAAACATAAGGTTTGCAATGCAGAGGAGGGACTGCAGTGAGACAGCCATCTGACTGGAGCTGTGAGTTCTTCAGAAACTTCAAACTCAAAGAGCATACATAAATCACAATCTATGGATAAGTACAGAATAATAGTACTAATATGTTGACAAGATTTGAAAAGCCACAGCAAAAAAAAGAAATGTAATTAGTAAGGTTCATCTAGAATAACAAGAAGTTTCCTGTAAAATCATAAACTGTTAAAGGAAAATCAAGGAGCGGTTTGATCCACCACTCAACTGAAAGAAAACTATTGACCAGTGACTCCAAGAAAGCCACCTCTATAATGCCTATTTTGCTCTCTCTTCACTAGAAGGGTCAACTGTGATAAAAGAGTTTACATCAGTAGCAAAGAGCTGAAAATTCAGGCTAGATGACAGAAGAAACTGATTAGCCCGTGCTTGGGTGAGTTAAATGACCTGAGATCAGCAAGGCTGATGGAATTCACCTCACATCATTTGGGGGATAGCTGAAGCATTTCCACAGCCATTAATAACTATCTTTAAGAACTGTGTGGAAGAGGTAAAGTTTTGAAAGACTGGGAAGGAAAGAATAACAGCTATCTTTAAAAGTAAGATGAAAGAGGAGGTGCAGAATTATGGCCCAATCCACTCAAGTACAGTTCTCAAACAAGTAGAGGAAGCAAATAGAAGATAAGAAAGAAGCAGGTTATAGGCACATGGATTAATCAAGAACAAATCATTCCAAACCAACCTCATTTCCTCTTATAATGGGATAACAGGCCTTGTGAATCACAGAGGCTATGCAACTTGACATGAATGAAGTTTTTAGCGTGGTAAATGTTAGAGAAGATTTTCAAAAGCATACTAGGGAAATGCAGCCTAGACTGAACTAATATAAGGTAAGGTTCTGCAGAACTAGTGAAAGAAGCATTTTCAGTCTCTCAGTTAATCACTGTCAAAATGGAAGACTACATTTACTGCAGATATACAGGGGATATCTCCTGGCAAACGTCCTGTTCCAGAATTTCATTAAATGGCATAGATGGCAGGATAGACACTATGCTTATTAAAGCTGACAATCTGACAAAGTTGAAAAGGGCTGTAAGCATGTTAGAGAACAGGCTTAGAAATCAAAATGATCTTGACAAATTGAAGCTACAGTTGGAAAAAATATGGTGCTATTCAACAGAGACAAGTGCACAATACAGCTCTGAGTCAGAAAAATCTACAGAAATTGAAGATGGAGCAACTGGCGTGGGAGCCATCCAATTAAAGGGCTGACTGTAACAGGATGCATTTACATTAGTATTTTAGTTCTGATGAGATGTCGAAGCAGATTGCCACTTATCAAGCTTTGCTTTACACCACAGAGAGCTCTTGGAGTCTATGAAACTAGGTTATTTTCCACAAAAGAGAAGACAGAAGAAATGTGCACCCCAAGGCACTGCAGCTGCTAATGGGCACTCAGGCTGCAGTACTAGACCAGAGTTAGTCCAAGGTGAAAATCTCTGACACATGGACAGTGTGAACACCATGTTGTCAGCATCAGCTGTTTCACTCCACATCTTGGTTCCTGTTGCCACACACTACTTGTTAAAATACTCACAGCCGTAATGCATCACAAGCTGGTTTGAATCATCTGTGTTGTGAATAAGATAAATGTGACAGTGGGATGATGTGTTGTCTACGAGGCAAGTGAAGCAATCCTTTTCTATCTGGTAAAGTCTCAGCAAGAGCATTGCATTCAGTTTTAGTACCATACTTTAAATTAACAGTTGGAGCAGTTTAGCCTAGAAAGATCAGAAGAAAGCCATGAGAAAGATCACTGCTCTCAGAAGCAGGAGTTGCAGGGAGAGATCTGGGGTTGTTTTTATCTAGAGAAGAAAAGGGTGAAATAGTGACAGCTTTCATGTCCAACAAAGGATGCTGCAAAGAGAAGCGGGAGAAATTGACACCTGTGTCTGCTATGGAGGAGACGATATGGATTAGACACATGAAAATCTGCCTAATAGTATGGCTGAGAAAGCGGTAAGTGAAGAAGACTTCAGGATCCACGACACAGGAAGGTTTACAAACTGGTTGGACAAGCATCTCTCAGACTTGGTTTAAACATAGTTCATCCTGCCTTAAGGTGGGAATGGACTAGATAGTCTGTTGAGATCACTACCAGAGTTACTTGGTTTGCTTCTTTTTAAAATGTAAATAGTAAAATTGCTTTTTCCTGCTCCTTTCATCTTGCCTTTCTACCTTTTGAATCATTCCACTGATCTCCCATCTGCCATTTCATGTTACCTCTCTCTGATCTATCCACTACCCATCCCAGTCTTTGTCTCAGTCCCATCTCTGTCTTTCCACCTTTGGCACTGTACTTCATCTGCAGCAGGGTTTCTGCTAGGAAATCCCTCCCTTTTCCCATGTTTAAGGCAACGTGCCTGTTTTCATTCAAATTCCTACATAACCCACGTATTTACCTATAACTGTCGAACTAAACATTGTGCCTTCATTCAGTTTCCTTAGTGTTTATGCAGTGGGTAGAAACAACAGTTTTGCACAGTTTCTTCTTTTCTTTCAGTGCCTCCTTTTGTCATTACTGATCAAGAGGTAATCAGCTCAGAGATTACCACCATTTTCCTTAAAATAGGATAATTCGTTGTATAAGAATCCAGCAACAATGCAGAAAAGAAAGGACAGAGTTGATCATTACAGAAGCTTACATGGATTATCTTTCAAATAACAAAAGGCATCACTAGTGCACTCATGTTAGAGGGAAGGATATAAGCAAAAATATTATGTATGGGTACAAATATCTACGGCCTTTTCTCAGATAATAGACGGCTACATATATAAATGAACAGATAACAATTAGTATATGTTTTTTTACTGGTATTTCTGCTTTCCCCTGGCACTTTGAGAGCACTCAGCATAACCCATGGGCACAGAGCAGACCCCCATTGCCATTGGCTGCTTTTTGAGACCCCAGTGTCAGCCTTCAGGCTGAGCTCCTGGGCACCAGACTGGACCCATTTTCCTGGTCATGTACTTCTGCTTCACCTCCTTCACACTGATGTATGACAATAAAATACCTTGTCCTGCAGCAAGTGGATATCTTCTCACATTGCAGCGATCACTGTCATGGACCCTGGGAGGCCACTTTCCTTGCTTTTACTTTGCACCCACCCAGTTGCCATCAGAGTCTGCATTTTGCTCAGATACACGCAGGAAAGCCAGAATTTATCTACGCACTGACTATGTGCTCGTAACCTACCATCTGAATTAACCTCCAGAAGTTCACTGCAAAGCCCACAACCTTCTTTTAGTTCAACAACAGCCAGCTGGCACAAAGGCAGCTGGAGAAAATGTATTTAAATTTCCCTCTTCGTTAGAAGGAGGCATGGTCCAGAAGGCCTGGGATTTAAAAGCAAACTTGCCTTGTCTTGCATGTGATTTTCAGAAGCAGCAGATGCACTATTAAATTAATATCAGTTCTACAATATACTTAATTTATTAAGAAATTCATTGGTGACCAGTTTATGTCTGATATATAATGTGTATCACCATAACAGCTATGGGCATGCCTATTAACTAATTCTTAAAAACAAAGTGTAATTTCTGCTTACTTTATTCAGGGAAATTGTCTCTCTTGTTAAAAATGGTATGAAGATAAATTAGACCACCAATATTAAATGCAGTATTAATGTTCTTCAGCTTTATATGGAATCATATTCACTGCTTTCTACAAGTCCCTTTACATCTTAGTGCTCCAAGAAACTGTAACATGAAAAAAAGAATGTTTCTTACATGAATTTTTCTTTTCATCTCCCTTTTTTTCTCTTTTCTGGCAAGATGAGTTCAGTGTTCACTAGCAAATGAGATGTTCAGTATTAGTGAGCAACAGAAGCACTTTACAGACTTCTTTCTTGCTGGTGAATCCATTTATTTTATAAGCTCAAATAAAACATAACTTTAACTGACCTACCAATTATATTACCTGATAACATCCATTTGTTTTTTGGGGTTTTTTTTTCAGTCTTACTTTGGAGAAGAGAATGATTTACATAGTTCACTCAGCAATAACTTAATGACTTCCTGAGGGCAAATACAGAAGTTTTCAACAGGACAATCATGTATAACAAATAAGTTTCACTTTTCATTTTAGATAAGAGCCTACTTTCTTAAAAGGAAAAATTAAGAAAGGAAAATTGAATATTATTAGGTTCTGAGTTGGACCCTTTATTAATATTACTCACGCAGCTGTTTTGTTCTTTCTGAAATACAGACTATCCCCAAAAAGGAATTTTATAGCTTTAGTCACATTGGAGCCTCATGGGACAATAACAAAGCCCTCAGAGAATGATTTTTAAATATGTCAAAGGACTTTGCATTTGTATGCATGTGTCAGAGCACACAAATATGCAGGAGACATTCAGATGGGTCCCTTTGAGAATCTATTTTCATACTCAGTGTGTTATGTGACGAAGTACACAGAGTCCCGCTGGGCAGCTGGGACTGTGGCATCAGGAGAGTGGGGCTTAACTCCCTGCTGCGCTGCAAAGCCTCCCTTGGGACCTGGGTGGGATCAGAGTGACCACGCTGGCCACCATCACACAGACCCTCCGGCCCTTCTCTGTCTGAAGTGATGCCTGCCCTTAATGACCAGCAGCAAACTCCCTCGGCAGCTTGCTAAATCCCAGGGCTACTAAAGCCCATTGTAAGCACAGTGCTGAGCAGGCACTGATGCCAACTGAGGGCTAGCCAGCTACATAAAGAGCCATTCAAGCCAAAATCTTCACAAATAAATTTCAGAATAAGCATTACTCTGCCTGTCTTTCTAGTGAAGCTTATACCCTACAGCACAGGCCAAAATGATGTGTGCATCCCTGACTCACGGCCCTTAACTCTAGGTCACAGCAGGGTAGGGGGAAGTTCAGGCCTGATTTTTTTATTCACCAAATAAGCAAGCATTGGGTCAAACAGTTTAAAATCATGCCAAATTTTTTAAAAGCCAAAACTGATCTGGCTAGAGAAAAATACAAAAGAAAGTGAAGAGTACCATCTCAGTATTTTCAAATGGCATTCTGAACGGTGCTTCAGAGAAGAATGTAAGCAAAAGTTTAATAAACAGCAGTAGCAAAGCAATTGTTTTGGGTCTAGCTAACAATTCCATGCATTTCTTTCCCACAAATTTGAACATCAATTATTCCCACAGCTTTAATTACAGCTTAGTTACCTGTGATGATGTGGAAGACTTGAATCAGGGCTCACAAAAATTAAATGGCTGCTCTAAGTACTAAATGGCTGGCCAGTCCAAGAGAGTGGTCTCTCGATCTCCTGTTGGAGGTCTTCCTTCAGGCCTCGGGTTTTCTGGTCTGAGCTCACCCTTTGCAGAGTGAAGACAACAGCATGTGGACCTACTGCAAGGCCTCTGGAGCAGATCCTTTTGATTCTGTATCATGGGTCTCACTCTGCAAGTACAGAGCATACGTACTGCTATGGCATGGATAATACATTAAAGACTTTGAAGCTTCCAGGTATAGTGATAAAGGAGGATAGATAAAAACATCAAAGAGAATTTTATTATGAGTAATATATAAATATCAGAAATAAGTGTTCAACATGAAATATTGCAATTCCACTGTCCAAATGTATGACAGGACATTCTTCAGGAAATTGAAGAACAATATTAAAACAAACTGGCAGTGACTAGTCATATTAAGGAGATACTGAGGACGACAGATGGATTTGTGACTACCTTTTAGTTTTTCAAGTATTTTACAAAAGACCTTCCAGGTTCTAATCTGATTAGAAACATAGGCCTCTTCAATGTTTTTCTACAGCATAAGTAAGCAGAAACTACTCTGAAATGTGTGCAACCCTTGGTCTCTGTGCTCCTGTATCCTTTCCTGTTTTCCCTTTGAGAGAGGAAAACCGTCACAGTTCAGCTGAATGTTGAAATCCATAAAATGGATGGAAAAGAGGATGTCATAAAAGATGGAGAGGTGAATATCCAGAATTGTTTTTTAAAACCCATACAGAAATTTTCTGAGAGTGTGTATTCAGAAGAGTGTGCCAGAAGCATATTAAGGGGCAAGAAAACTCTCAGATATTTATTTTGTATAGCTGAAGAGGATGCTAACCTTCCTTTTCAAGAGACTGATGTTTTGCTTAGTTTGTTCCTATTACATTTTTTTTAACAGATGAATAAAAATTCTTCCAACATAATGGCTTTGGCTCCTAACACTTCTAACAAAAGAGAGACTGTGTGCATATTTGGAACTGGAGATTTTGGAAGAGCTTTGGGGCATAAAATGATTCAGGCCGGATACCCCATTGTGTTTGGAAGCCGGAGCACACAGACTTCCAGCCTGATTCCCAAGGATGCAGAGGTGTTGAGCCATGCAGAGGCAGCTCAGAAAGCTGCCATCATCATTATAGCAATCCAGAGGCAACATTACAACTTCCTTACACCACTAGCAGAAGTTCTCCATGGAAAAGTCTTGGTGGACGTAAGCAACAACTTGAAAATAAACCAGTATCCTGAATCCAACACAGAGTACCTCGCTCATCTGGTGCCTGGCGCTAAGGTTGTGAAAGCCTTTAACACTGTGTCAGCCTGGGCCTTGCAGTCGGGCACACTGGATGCAAGCCGGCAGGTAAGACTGAGCAATGGGGGTTTCCTATGGGATAGAGTTATATGGGATAGAGTTATATATCATATGGTTTCTTAACTGCTAGACAAAACACACATGGGACATGCAAATCAGACAGGGTTGAGATGGGATTTTCACTATAATTCCCCTTTTCAAATTAAACGTGAACTAAACATTGGTTTGTAATATGGCATGATAAGCAATATTGCTAACTTGCCTCTGAATTCACTAAGGTGTTTGGAGACACTAAAAAGGCAAGGAAAGAAACCTAGCAGAGCTAGAAAGAAAGAGACAGACAATCAGGAGGAAATGAGGGCTGCATCAGATGTTCACCAAGAATGTGAAGTTAAACAGAAAGGAGATAGGAAGAATATATCAAAGTAAGAACAAAACGAAAAGAGCAAAGAAAGGGAAGCAAGGGATATGATGGGGCAATAGAATGAGTACAGGCAACAGAAGTGAGCTGGAAATTAATAAAGTTTTCTAAATCAGAATCCATTACCACAGAAATTTAACACAATGACAGCGTGTGCAAACCATTTTAACCACCTCCTTAGCCACAGGACAGCAAGCACAGAGGTGGCCACAGAAAGCAATACAGCAGCTTACTTGAAGACAAAATCATTTATTATTACCCTGTTCTTTGCCAGTCTGAGCGACAGTGCTCTTGTACAACACACGGTTTCAGTCAGCTACTCAAACCATTGCTACCTTTATTTTCTGCTGCCAGATAAATGGTTTTGGCTAAAAAAGATGCAAAGACTTCCAAGCCTAGGCTCTACCAGCCCTCATCATATCAACGAGAGCAGAAATTGCCCCCTTTCTCCTTGTAGCAAAAGGAGTATTGTCTTGCACGCTCACAGAAAAGATTTTTTTTTTCACTGTCTTAGTAGACTTGGAAAGAAATAATATTTAGTTTTGCGATAGGGCAATTGTGTTTTATAGATCTCTGTCCCCCTGTTCCCTGGAGTCTTTACAGACCTCTGCAGCAGCAATTGAAAACTCCTGCAAAATCTTGTGCTTACAAACTTCTTGCAGGTCTTCAGAAGAGTCTGTCAAGTCTTCTAGACAGACTTAGTATACTAAGAGTGTTATACTTTGTTCCTTTCAGATACAAAATTGTGCCACTTGAAACAATCTTCTTCCCCAAAGAAAAGATTCATATCGATAATTCTTGGACCTGTTGGCCAAGAAAGTACCTATGGGCTACATTTTGCCTATATAAAATAAGGCCAGCAGGGAAGCCAACAAGTAGCCTAGGAAGCTTGTGCTCATAGTCCAAATCCAGGCAGGATATCAGTAAAGGATATCACAAAAGTCTGTCTAAATAAAATTTCTGTTTGTTTTGGGCTGCAGGTGTTTGTCTGTGGAGATGACATGGAAGCTAAACAAATGGTGATGGATATAGTTCGTGCTCTGGGTCTCACTCCATTAGATAAGGGATCCCTCTTGGCTGCTCAAGAAATAGAAAATTACCCTCTGCAGCTCTTTCCAATGTGGAAGTTTCCCATCATTTTGTCCTTTTGCCTAACCGCCTTCTTCTTCTTCTACTGTGTGATTCGTGATATAATTTACCCTCATGTTTATGAAAACCAAGACTTTTCATTTTTTATTGCAATTTCCATTCCAAATCGGATCTGCCCTATATTGGCACTCATTCTTCTTGCCTTGGTTTATCTGCCTGGCATATTTGCTGCAATTCTTCAGTTATACAGAGGTACCAAATACCACCGTTTCCCGGACTGGCTGGACAAATGGATGCTTTGTAGGAAACAACTCGGTCTAGTAGCCTTGGCGTTTGCTTGTCTGCACGTTTTGTACACGCTTGTCATCCCAATTCGCTACTTTGTAAGATGGAGAATCAGCAGTTATATCATCTCCCAGGTAAGTTGTGTTCCCTGCTCTATGTCTTCCTTTCTTCTGGCCCTGTTACAAATATTCTCTTCCATCTTGAGCCTCAGAAATTCATGTGGACAGTCTAATATTCTGTACAATAGGGCTATTTTCCTAGTTTCTGTGTTGATTTTAACCACTCGTATATCCAAAGTTTTGTGATATTATGGTGAGCTGAAGGGATTTCTAGCCTCAGTTTTCCTATGGGATAGCCTGTTTATTTACATGTTGATGTAAATGTTTACATGTTAATAAAATAAGCAGAGAAAATGTAACCATTAAGAGTAATTTAAAGAAACACATTCTCCTATTTCTCCACTTATCTTTAAGAATGGCATGTATTTTTACTTTTAAAATGACACGTATTTTGACATTCTGACCTTATTTAACAACAAAGGATCACATACCTGTCCTCAAAGGTAGGTCTACAGCAGTATAAAACACACATCACAGTGACAGGTACATGGCAACTTCTGCTTTTTGAGTAGGCATTTAGAGCAAATCTCTGATGATTTTCAGAGAGTTAATGTATAATGTTTATCTCCTAGTTACCTTAAAGGATGTTTTTTCTGCATATCGATCCTAAAACTGCTATCACTAAGATATACCTGGTCTTCTTTTCTTCAGGTACTGAACAACCAAACACAACCACTTGACAACACTAATGCCTGGATAAGTGACTCTTACTTGGCTTTGGGAATTTTAGGATTTTTTTTATTTGTTCTTCTGGGAATAACCTCCTTGCCCTCTGTCAGCAACAATGTCAACTGGCGAGAATTTCGATTTGTACAGGTAAGAAAAAGACTTATTCTAAAAAACCTTCTTGCCTTATAAACTATGACCCCAGACAGGTTTACTAGAGACTTAGGGCTTTCCTCCACTAGTATGTCCAAATGTGATGTGTGCACTATCCACCATCATACAGCAGAAAAAAAACCCCTACATGGTTATACACCTCACCTGTAAAAAAACACAACTGCTCTGATGGCTGCTTATGGTACAACTGGGATTGAGAAATTTGGGAAGACATGAGCTTTTAAATAAGAAACATTATCAAATTATCAAATTCCACAATTATACTAAGTCACAAAATATTTTAGCCATTTATTGAGCAAATTTTATTGGTTCACGAGATAATTCAGTTAAAATGGGTCTGAAAAATGACCTTATAACTCATATCTTCTCAATGCCAAGCATGTAAAGAGAATCTGCCGTTTCTGCAGACTCTAAAGCTGCTGTGCCTATAAACAGGCTGTCCTTGGTAACACTATAATCTCAGCCCCCTGTTCGGAGGAAGCTTGGTGCAAGCTGCCGTGCCTCTGCAGGAGCTGGGCTGGCAGGGGATGGGAGGCAAGGGAAGAGCAAATTACTGTCAATGAATGTTTTATCAAGGCCAAAAGCTTGCACAGTATGGTAGTTCTGGATGGATTAGCACTAGAGCATATAAAAGCTTGGATCTCTCCACTGAATTTCAGCATTTTCTCTGCATTTTCATAAATACGACAACCACCGGGCAGTATGTGTGAGCTAGCAAAAATTATCAGGATTATTGATAGAGAAAAAAAAAAGCAAAGATTTTTTCACCTAGATCCATTTGAACGAATCTTTATTAAAAAACAATAAGACTCTTTATATTACATAAAACAGTTTCATTTCAGCAGTCCCCAATTAGTCCCAAAGTTGGCACATTCCACAAAGCTTACTGTGTTTTATGAATTGCATTTGTTCTGGTTTAATTTACTCTTTTAAGCTCCACTTCTTTCTTTCTTTCTTTCCTTTTTTCTCCCCTAGTCCAAACTGGGATACCTGACACTGATTTTGTGCACTGCACACACACTGTTCTATGGTGGAAAGCGGTTCCTGAGCCCGTCCTCGTACAGATGGTATCTTCCAAACGCCTATATGCTCTCCCTCATTGTTCCATGCATGGTACTGGTTGTCAAATTTGTGCTGATATTTCCTTGTCTAGACAAACCTCTCACGCGAATTCGACAGGGCTGGGAGAGGAATCCACAACACTCAGCACAGTCAAATTACATTATCAACAAGTCTGCTGTATAATTAGACTAACCTGTATTATCAAAAAGAAGAAAAAAAAATACTATGACGGCATATCAAAATTAAGTCCTGAGCCTCCTTTATGTGGAGAGTGAGTGAAAAAGTGAAAAACTTGTCCAGGCCCTGAGTAAAATAAAGCCACCCCAATGACAATCTTAAAACACAAATCAAATGAAACCACTGAGTTCCTGCACCCCAGGCATGCTATCACACAGGTGCAGACCTCTCTTTTGCTCAGTGTATTCCCCCTTGCCTACTCACCCTCCACTCCTAAGCAGGGTATAAGAGAAGTAAGTGGTGCTCCATGTCCCTCCTCTGTCATTCCAAACCTCCTCCAGGGCTGGGCAGAACCAGAGCAACCCTTGGCGTTAGACAGCACCTGCTCCTCTTCCCTATCCTTTGCATTGGGACTCAGGTCTACATGCACCTGCACACATCCATACACACACACACGCACACGTGCATGAACGCACACCCTCCACTCCCAGAAGCCACCCAGACCCAAAGAACGAGCGCAGGATGGATACTGGCTGAGGAACAGCTCTCTTCCTCCCAGCATTTGTTCATCCTGCATTAACATCTGAGCCAAAAGAGACCTATGTTCATACCTTAGAGATCGCTGAGTAAGATTTGTTTGGTCTATGTACAGCAATTCTAATGTTCAAATATATGGGCCAAGGATTACTGATTCCTTGCTTGCATGGCTCTACCAGAAACTCAGGTGGCCAGGGGATGGAGGAGAGACCAAAATGGCAGAAAGACGTGAGATGTGCTCACAAGCCTAAACTTCTCTAGAATTACAGGCAAAAAGCGTGATTTTTTTGTGTAAGCAGTGAATTGTAAAGTAAGCAACTGAAGGAATATCTTATTATCAGGGGGTTGTATTATATGTCATGGTTGTATCTCATGAAGAGAATATTGTTGATTTTTCAAAAAATAAATCTTTGGATGCAATATTACAGATATTCTATGAGAATATACATATTTTAGCCACAATAAAGAATTTTTTTTTGCAGTGTTGAGCTCTGTTATCATTTCTGGAACCTCTTGTGATAGGATGCAGCTGCTGGTATGCTCGGTTGCATAAGGGTATTGGAAGGCCTTGGGGCAAGCAATAAAATGGGATCCTGTCTTCAGCTAGCTGCCTGGCCTCACCTTCCCCCATCTTTTTTTGCTCCTTGAATGCTCACATAAGCAGATCTTTGCTTAGTCATCCAAGTGAGCCGAGGATATTGTGGAAAAACAGGATCCAGCTGGGACGGTGACCTCCTGTTAAACTGGAAACAGGATCAGACAGTGTCCTTTGCATTGGACAATAAAGGCAAAATGTGTTTGTCTTCATAGGAAGAGAATTGTTTTCTATCTTTTATTTCTCTGTTGTTCTCCTCCCTGTCCACACAGAGGATAAATAGTCATAAATACAAAAGTATAAGCATGCTAACTAGTACAGCTAACTGCACTTTTAAACATGCACAATCAAGCAGTTTAAAAAAAAACCAAACAACACTATCTGAACACTTCTCACAATATTTCTCAACAGTGGAGTCTTTTTTAGTTCTTGACATACATCCCCTCTTCATGTCATCCTCCAGCCCAGAAAGAGCCTGTTCTTAATACCCGAAAGAACAGTAAAGGAGTCTGGGATATCAGCAATTGATGGAGCCAGGTTCCTTGGAAATAATTCCGGCAACAAGTACTTTTACTAACCAGCACTGGTGCATATGGTATACTTTGCATGTCATAAACTGATACGCATATGTTGACATAGGTCTATACAGAAATTTTCCTTGACCTGTCCCATGATGGAGTAGTACTCCATTTCAAGCTTCCTTCAAAGATTTTCCACGTTAATCTTACAGAATAATTTACTGCAGAAGGGATCAGGTATGGGCTCAAAGGGCCCAAGTGACAACACTTTTGTGAAGATGCTTATAACACCTCTTTACAGCTCCCTAAAGAAGAGGAGAGAGAGGCAGAAGCAGCAGCAAGAGAGAAGGAGAACAAGACAGAAAGACAGAGAGTGTATGTTTGTGTGTGTGCATATAGGTAGAAGAGAAAGGGATAGACAAGGCAGAAAGTAAGTAGCAGCAGCCTGAGTGAATAACCTCTAGATTTGACATTTTTGAGCCAAATTCTCGTCTCAGAGACAGAGTTACTCTAGATTTATGTTACTACAAATAGTAACACTTCCATGACACTGATACAGATTGGCATATTTTTTATTACTTTTTGAAGGATTTATTTTCGGGGTTTCTGCCTATCCAATACAGATCTAAAACCCACCCTCTTCTCTCTCTCACAGCTGAACCTATGCATTGGAGTTTAAACTGCAACTGCCATGGCAAGTAACACTCATTTAATAGCTACGCTTTATGAAATATAAACATCTCAAATGCTCTGCCTCCTTTCCTCTCAGCGACAAGGCTCCTGCGTGTTTCCGAGTGCCTTGCGCTAAAGGACAGGCCAAAACAGGTTTTCTTTACCCTCGCTGAGAATAAGTGCAAAGTAACTGTGGCCTGACTGAATACCACCTCTATATTCACCCACTACTAAACCATAGTCTCAAACACGTGCAGGGCTGTAGCTCCTGCAGGGAAAGACATAAGATCTTCTTCAAGGACTGATATCACGTTGCTTTGTTACGCTAAAACACAGACTGGGTCTTACTGAAAATGCCAGGCGGCTAGGTACAATTTGCAATTTGTTGTTTACTCCAGGAATAAAGTGCCAATATCTGCTGTGTACAAACCGAGGAGACGATGCCGTTTGTTTGCACGGGGTGCGTGTGGCAGCTCTCAGGAGCTGATCCAAAGCATCTGAAGTCAGCAGCAGGCTCTTTGTTGACTTCAGTAGATAATAATAGGTCAGATCTCCAGCAGCACTTGTTTTTCCAGTCTAACGGAGGGATTTCATGTCCTGTTATTGTTGGGCAGCTGGGAGTATTTGCTTCACAAATTTACATATTTATTTCTTGAACATTGTAGCGAAAACAAAGTTCTTCAGTATACTTACATGATAGTTCAACTAAAGCTTTCAGTGGAAGTATTTTGAAAACCATAGCCAGTTCTATAAAAACTGTTGGTAGCTTGTGTACATTTCTCATGGCCAAGCTCTTCGTATTAATAATTTTTTTTATCTACTGACAAAGCCTGGTCAGAAAGGACATCAGAAGGATCATGAAAGGAATGTGTTTTCCACATTGTTCCCAGAAACCAAGAAGAGCCTTTATGTCCATATGTACATAATGCCATTCTAAGAATTCCTGCAGAAATAAAGCATTGACTCTCAACTCTGCTTCTAAATTGGAGTCAACACTCAAAAAATATAAACTACAGCTTTGCAAATAAATGGTCACATGGACATTGTCATGATAACAACAAAGGCTGAATTTCATTGCATAAGAAAGATTTATTCTGATGGAGAGCGCTACAGCATAGTGTGATTTTTAGAACTCTACATCCTGCATGATGTGGATAATTTAACCTCCTTTTGTCTTTTTTGTTATACTTAGGGAATATTCACTTCAACCAAAATTTGCAGTTATTAGTGAAAATAAAGTATTTTAATTAATTAGATTTACTTCTGTCTTGAGACAGTAATGGGATGTCAGATACACACCGGCCCCAGGGGATGCAGCTGACATCACAGATACTGCTGGATCTTGAACCCCGGGGATCTAAGCAATTCTCTTCAGTTCCATGACACCGCACTGCACATCCTGAGATCTCCAACTTATTTCTGCTCTGCAGCATGACCTGCTGTCAGCCTTCTCTGCCTTATCTCACAATCACCTCTCACTCCAAGATATGACTGTTCTCTACCCAGTCTAGAAAGCCCCTTGCTTCCAGCATGTCAGGTTTTTGCGGCTTTGCTCTTGTGTCCTATCAGACACAAGGTTTTAGAAGAGCATCTCTTGCCTCAGACACTGGTGAGCCTTTCTGATTCACTAGTGCAAATAACAAACCGGTGAATAGTATGAACACTCCCAGGAACTATGTAACCTGTGTTTAGCTCCTCTTCCATACTCTGATTAACGTATTTAATAAATCTTCGATGTTCCTGTAATAGCCTAAATACGGTTTCTCTTCCACACTCTATGGAAGCTTTCTCTCCTACAGAGACTCTTTTTTACTTCTGCATTATACATGCTTCTGTTGTGGATCTCCATTTGTATCTCTAATTCCTGGCATTAACATGAACGATTTGCTCCCTGGAGGGAGCTGACTTTCCTCAAGATAATTTTTTTTTTACATATCACTGTGATAAGAAAAACTGCACATCTTGTGTTGTTGCACATTGCCTTAATTCAATGTTCTTGAATCTGGGAATCC
>Ga0181612_133103_pt1 | contig 25602 bp, 19 predicted proteins | sample HoacroProtozoa21_FD_119630 | JGI IMG/M metagenome (GOLD analysis project Ga0181612, IMG submission 119630) | Hoatzin crop microbial communities from Cojedes, Venezuel. Combined Assembly of Gp0051906, Gp0051904, Gp0051908
ACTGGTTAGTACTCCCCAATCTTTCTTCTGACGTACCTCTGAATGCTCCTGGCTCTGTCCTTTACCCTCATGGGGACCAGCTCCTGATGCCACCAAGCAGAGTTTTGCATTTTTTTTCTGTTCCTTAGCTGCAACAGTGCACATCTGCCTACAGTGCTAAGAAGCTCTGTAAAGCTGGATACAGGAGGATTAAGCAGCCCTGATGAACGCAGTGGCTATTTTGACAATGCTTGTTTGGTTGGTCCCAAAGCTGTTGGGTGGTTGTAGCCTGTAAGCGTGGCTCAGGTACTGCTAGCTCATGTTTTTGGGTGGCTCCAGATCCCACACGCCCAAACACTCCCGGTTGGATGGTACATCTTGGACAGGCCGTACACCAAATGGTTGTATGGCCAAGAAGCAAGTGGGAAACTGCTGCGCTGGCAGCTCTTCTGGTATTTGCATGCAGTCCTAACTGATAGGGCTATTCATGTGGGGAAATAAGCATGTACATCTGCAGAGCAGACATTTTTTTAGGGCACTGAGGAGACAAACAATAGGAGAGTAACAGCAAGAAGAGCCAGAGTTGTGTTACAGCAGCGTTGCTGTACTGTAGCGTTGCGTCGTATGGGGCTTGAATGTGGTCTTTGCCTGAAAGGAAGCCCAGTGGACTGCAGAAGCCGGTATTTCCTAGTGGTGTCATTTCTTCTGAATTACAGTTTGCGCTGCTGCAGGATGGGGAGACATAAAATAAGGCTTTGTGTGCACTTAGCAATTAAAAAATCCAGTGCGAGTTACTGTGGGGTTGTTTTGAACCCAGGCAATTGTCTCATGCCTGAGTTCCTCCTTCAGTTTTAATTGGATGTTTTCCACTTGTTGCTAATACAGTTACGCCTTTTAATGGGGATAAAGGCATCCGCTAAGAAAGCTGGGAATAATTTGTATTACGAGACATGTAACTCTTGTTTCTGTCTTTGTTGTAGTCCGCTGATGATAATTACACAGAAGATCACAACACTTGCATGCCAGTTACATGACGGTAAGAAAAGGAATCCTGTCCCACGTCCTGAAGACAGCCTTTTTATTCCGGTGCATTCTGTGGTTGGGTTACAGAGTGGATTAATGTAGTTCAGCGAGTTGCTCCAAATGAAGGAGAGAAATTCTTAGTGGAGGAGAACGAGAAACTTCAAGTTTTGATCAGTTCTCTAGGATCAAACTGTCTTTGCAGTAAAGAGGACAGCTGTTTTCCCCTTTGGGTGCTCTGCTTCCTTGGGGCCCAATTTGAATTTTAGCTAGTATCAGTATCTGCTGTTTAGATGCTACAGTGCATCTTCGTTAGGCTCTCTGAAGTTGTTCTTGATTCTCAAAAACCAAGAGTTGTGTTTGATACATAAGTTCAGTCATTAATGTTAATGTAAGAAAAATATGCTGTCACTGATGTATTCAGTGATAATATACTCCATGAGTTGTGAGAGACGGAATTCAACAGCTTTTTCCCAGTGCAGCAGAAGCACGGTTGCAAGCGAAATAACATTGTCTTCGGTCTTGTGCTGTGCCGTGACAAAGAGCACCATTATTTCCCAGTAAAATGCCCGTGTCTAGCACAGTGCAAAGGCTGGAAATGTCGGTTGTCGTCAGAACCATTACTGCTCGTGTCTGCTGGTGTTGCAGTGTGAATTTCTGATGTTCCGAGGCCCAATGCATTATAAGCTGTGGGTGACTGAGAAAGTAGCCTGCTATAGAGTTATGATCTAGGCTTCAGGGGATGGCCACGCCACAGACTGCAGGGTTTGGCATTGCTCACAAGCTGAATTTACACAAGTGGGTCTGAAGCTTTTAGCTGGCTATAACGGGTGCAGCTTGAAGCTCGGCTAATTGACCGCGCCGTTGACATCCATGTTGCTGGGGCTTCTCTGCTTCTGTTATTTAAGCTAGCCAGCTCAGGTATCTCTGCATGCCACAGCAGTGTGCAGCCTAGATGCACGCCTAGAATATTGACAGTAAACGAACAGACAGAAAGGAAAAGATAATAGCAGAGGCAGGAGCATTTTAAGCAAACCAGAAATCCTACAGATGAATGATGGTGGAAAAGGCTCATAACATTGTGAACATCCGTGTGTGGGGCAGTTGATCAAACGGAGGCGGCTTGCAGTTCAAGCGTCAGTGACAATCTCTGTTTCTAAAAATTTAACACAGCTGCCCGTAAATGGAAACAGACAAACAAAATACCCAGCCCTTTAAGTAATTACGTGCTTAATTGTTTCCCTGGAACTCCTACCCTTCTAGTATTTACAAACTGAAATAGCAGAGAGAGAATGGAAATGAGCAGCTTATCAGCAGTCTTTTTAGGAAATGGGTCTTGTGTGTGTGTATTGGTAATTATGGCCAGTATGTTTAGAACAGTAGTGTTAATTGATGCCAAGCCCCTGATCTTGTGAAGCTGGATATATGCGTGCTCAGCATCAAGTGCTGTGACTCATCCTGTGGTGAGTGGTTCTGCTGAAGCCAGAGGGATTCCTCACAGTAAAGCTTCAGACTGAAGGTTTTGAGATGCTTGCTGTGGGCAACATCTGTTTACGCACTGGCCATCATACAAGATTTTCCCATAGCTTTCCTGGGACAGTGAGTCTGTGCTCTACCTCTGGCCCCAAAGGTCTTGTGCACTCAACGGGAGGTTGCCCTTCCAGCCTGGACCTTGTACAATTCCAGGTTATTACTGATGTGTGTGTTGAGGCTTGCTCCAGCAGCAGGCAGCCAGGCTGCTCGTTCGCACCAGTGGAGCTTCTGTTCCCTCAGAGCCTGTTTCTCTTCCACTGCCCACTCTTCCTGCTGTGAAATGCTCCATTTCTCACCAAGGAGCCAGCGGGAGGCTTCTGCTTAAATGAGCCAGCAGCTTCTGGGAACAGGGGTTTTTCCAGCCCAGGACTGTTAGTGGAGGCTACTGGGGGTCACTGCCAGTTGGTGGCATTGCGAGTTGCATTGTGCATGCGGGAATGCGATGGCTGCTCTTCCTGAAAGTGTAGAAAGGGCGAGAAACGGGGAATGAGGTAAGAAACAGGGTAAAGAGGTAGGGTAGAACATGAATATACTTGACCTAGAAGTTAGGAATTGAGCTGTATTACAACTGCCCGTGACAAAGAAATCTTAAAGCTTATGGCTTTAGAAAGCTATCTGTGGGATGGAAGCATGAGACTTTGGGGATAGCTTTCACTGTTGGGCTTTCTGAAAGATCTTACATGACTTTTCTTTCCCTCTAGGAATAGGGCGACAAGCTGAGGAACTCACTGCTGAGCAAAATCGGCTTGCTGTAAAGTAAGAATTTGATTCCCGTCGTGATTTGTGTTTAATTTCATCCAAAGAAATTCAGGGTTTAGGTTTGTTTGGTTTTGTTTTTTTTTTCCTTTGCAATTTCAGGACCAGCTTAGCGGCCTGGCTATGAAAATATTCCCTGCTTCTTCCCAGTCCACGATAAGCCAAAAGTCCTACCTGCTTTTTCTATTTAAGCGTTTTTTTTTTTTGTAATGCTCCTTGTCAGTGCCCTCCTTAGACAGACATGGCTTCTCTGCGATATTCCTTGTTTCTTCAGTCCAGGACTTCTGCCTTTATCACCCTGTGCTGGTCAGTAAATCACGGGGATGTACTTGGCAACATCTCATTGACTCTTACATATACTCCACGTGCAACAAAACTAGACTTTGCTGAATCAACTCTTTTATATTCAGGCTAAGACTGTACTATATGGACTTTTTGGCTGTTTTCTTCATCCTATCTGTGATACATGATTTTTCCAAGTAGAATACTCCTCTGTCAGCAATGTCACTGCATAGTAAAAATCCATTTTGGTTTCACTCTAACACTTCGAGTACTGCTTTTCTTTGCCATAATTTTTTGACACTGAGATTTTATTGTTCCTGTCTCCCTCTGTAATGTTAATACTCCTAGTCCTTGACATTGTGTGAATAGTCTTCTGGTTTTTCAGAGGGAGACATCATGTTGACCATATGTTTGAGCACCTTTTTTTTGCTGTTTTGTTGCTGAGTGCAAGTGCAGGATGCAGGTGAATTACTTTTTTTTTTTTTTTTTTTAGAAGAAGAATTAGTGTTACAGAATTAGTCATAGAACCATAACTACTTTTCACCATGAGGTGTTTGTTTAAGGCCAAGGAATTTTTCCTTCACATTCAAGGCAGAAGATTCAGCCATCAGAAGATTTGCCTGTGAGCTTCTAAGAGTAAGATGAGAGTAATTTTGAAATTTTGCTTTTGAAAAGTATAAATCCTGTAGGGAGACTCGTATAACTTTTGCTTTGACCCATAGCTTTGTGTCTGTTTTTAAAGCTCACAGCATTATGTTTAGCTGCACTGGGACCTTGTGACCATATGATTAATTCTAGCCAAATTCTCACCAAACAAGCTTTTTTTTTTTTTGCCCCCCTTGTACAGTAGATGAGCTCATAATAGAAAAGTACATGCTAATAGCTTAAGTGTCAGTGGCAGACAAGTCATAACTGAAAAGTTCTAAATCCCCTTTGGTAATACAGCCTTTTGTCTTCCCTCCTGTTCTTGGTCTGTTTTTGTTTCTCACTCATCCTCTGTACATTCCTTCATGCATTGCTCATGTCTCTCCACCCACCCATGTTTCAAAATCTAAGTTGAAACTAATGACTTAAGATTACTGTAGAGCTCAGAAGCCCAAACCGTGGGCCTGATTTTGCAGAACAGAAAGATGAGCCTTACCCCAGATTGTTTGCTGCATCTTTCTGTGGGACACTTTCACCAGAGAACATATCATTCAGGCACAAACATCTACAATAACCAGCAGGGTGAATGCAGAAAATCCTGGCTAAGCTAACTGTTTATTCAAGCTAATTCCGCTTCAGAAGAAAAGTAGGCAACAGCAAATGTTTAACTGTTGCTTAGTCTTTCTGCTAGAAATTTATGTTTTAGCCTCAAAGCATTTTAAGTGGGTTTTGGTTTATGCATGTCCATCTGTGTCTTGGACAGGAAAGTTTTGAAACACTGCGCTCTAGTTTCTGTTCTCGTCTGGGGACTCCTCGTTTACCTAGATGGTGACTGTTCGCACACTCATGGACAGCACTGTGTATCTCTGTGCAGAATTTAGATGTTGGTGTTTTCTGCCACATACATAAAGCAAGCCCAACAATTTACAAATTACACTAGCAGAGAGAGGCCTACGCATCTTCCTTTTCCATCCTACTGATCTGTAGCAAGGACAAAGGATCTTCTTCATTTTACATCTAGTGTATAAAAGCCCCCAGGGAACTTGTGGGTTGTGCACTTGCAAAATGGAAATAACGACCACGGTGAACTCTTTGACTTTCATCTTCGGCTGTCTTTTGATTTATGTGTTTTTTCCCCTTAGTTCCTTTTCCTGTTGATGATGCAATACAGGCGATTGCTTCCTTTATTTGCACAGCAGGACAGAGTGCCTCTTCATTCTCTGCCTCTGTGTCTCGCATCACACTTCCCGTTTTTCAAAAGGCTGAACTGAAGGGTGAGCGAGAGCTCCTCTCAGGCCGGGGTGCCCTGGTCTTCAGTGCTCCCTGCCCTGTGGTTTGCACAGCAAGGCAGGGTGCTGCGTTGCACTGCTCGGTGAGACCAGTGTTACTCAGCTTGCGGTCTGCCAGCCGTTACTGGTCCCTGGCGTACTGGGCAGATATCCAAAACCAGTTACCCACTTCTCCCTCTTGGTGCTCTTGGCCTGTTCCAGATATGCAAGTCAATTTGTTTGAGAGTGGGTATTTAAATTTGTGACCGTTTTTAACTAAAACGTTTCTAGTAAGATTACAGCTTCTCAGATCGGTAGCGTTCCTTCACCTGTAGCCTAAGCACTGCCACGTTACCCTTGGTCTGACTGCCCTCTGCCAGGCATCGCTGGGATAGGAGAGAGCCTGTGCTGCATCTTCTCCAAAACAGACGGAGTGAGCGTTCAGCTGGGGGGAGGGTGAGAAGAGAGGTGAGGACCGAGGCAGACAGTACAACAAGAAGCATTCGTGAAAGCCTTTGCTGTGTTTTACCTTGTTTTATGGTTTGTTTTTTTTTTGCTTTGTTGTGTGTGGATGATTTTCACAGGACAAGACCTTCTTTACTGGAGTATTTAAGCTATCTCCTCAATTTTATGAGCATCATAGCTGGGCCTTGCAGCAATTACAAGGATTATATAGCCTTCATTGAAGGGAGGCACGTGCATATGAAACTGTTAGAAGTGAACTGGAAGCAGAAGGGTTATGACAGACTTCCTGAGCCTTCTCCAACTGTAAGTTTTACAATGACAAAGATTTATTCCAAAGGGCAGGAGAGTACAACTTTGTACATGATTCTTATAATTGAAAACTAAGAAGAAAATCCATTTTTGTGTTATCTTCCTAGTCAATGTTACAGTGTTTTTTTCTGTGAAGTGGTGGCTGGTTTTATCACGGGGTCGGGGATGAAGCAGCTAGTGTCTTCCTCCTGAGTTCCCCAAATGTGTTTGGCTTGCAGAACGGGTCACTGGTTAATGGGTGTCCTTTGTGCAGTGATGGGAACAGTCTGCAGTTTCTGACAATGACGAGTTGCAGTTCAGCTCCCGACAGAAGAGGAAATGTCAGGGAAAATAAAAAAGTCAAATCTCGCCCCTAGTGCAGGAGATGTTAGGCGTACATGAATCATGGTTGTTCAGAAACTGTGGCTTGTCCAGGTGCTTTGCAAGAGAGTCTCACACTTTAAGATGACGTGGAGGTAATTTTTCACATACTAGTAAAACTAATTTTATTTTATATTATTTAAATATGATTTTTAAAAGTCGTATAAAATTACCTTCCTGTAAGGCAGGATAACATTGAATGGGAACTAGATTCCTCTTACTGGGTGACAATGAATGTATAGCTGCTTGAGTGTGCGCAGATGTCTTCTCTGAAGTTGATGATGTGCCTGTGCATATCTGATTCCTGTTGCGCATGGATGTATTTCTACTGACTTTAGTGGCGTTACTTCTGATATACATTAATCTGACTGAGGTCAGAATAAGGCCTATATCATGTTAGATGCAAGTCAACAGAGAATATTAAAATTTGCATTAAAGATAATTGCACATTAGTTTATTCCTGAATATGGAGAATATATAAAAAGAGTACTTTGGATCAAAAATATGCATTGTTGTTTCAATAGTATATTGCATTTTTATTAGTCTTTTGAGAATGAGTCAATTTTTACATGGTGCCCAAGTGCCAGATTTACCCTTTTAATTATGACTATCAAGGAGAGTTTACTCCTGATGCGTATTTAAAATCGAGCTTCGAGCTACTGACATGATTGTCAATAACGGTGTATAGAAAGCTGGGGACCTGTAATAGAAAGCTGTGGTGTAGCAGATGCCCTGTATCACGGGAAGGAGCGCATGCTGTAGAAGACATACGCTTTTTGGACAAGTGATTTTTAGCAAGACCTCTGGACAGTAGCTGGAGAGTAAGACCTAGTGTTGTACTGAATGCCAGTGCTTTTGGCTTCCAGGAGGAATCCACCCTTTAGTTCCAGGAGATGACATTACATATAGGGCAGGTTTCTGCTTTCCTTTGCAGGGTTTTGCTTGTTTGTTTCGTTTCTCATTTTAGGACCTCCACTAACTGATGCAGGAGCCTCTTGTGAAGTTTGTCACCAGTTTTGACTTCTAATTGTCCTTTGTACCTATGTATAGGTAGTTCAGTAAACCAAATTAAACCAAAACTTTGACTGTGACCTTTTCTTTGTCACCTCTTCTAAATCAATTATTATCAACTTTGTCACTGCTAACTTTATTGCTTCTTGAAACGCTTTGTTTTCGTATGTCATGAGCACTGCCTTTTATTTTTTTCCCTTAAGCAAATGTTTCTAATGAATGTTTCATTGTTGTTTGTGATTTTAGGGAGCAGTGATGTACAAGCTGTGTATCACACTAGTATCTCTCATTTTATTCTTGACACTCACCAAGAACTTTCCTATGGCGTATATTATTGATAACGAATTTCTTGATAAAACACCCTTCTTGTCAAGACTTGGTTACCTGTATGTTGTAACACAGGCAGCAAAACCAAAGTATTACTTTGCATGGACATTAGGTAAGTCTGGCTACATCACTTATTTTTGTGGGTAACAAATAAGTTCAATAAAGGGGGGAGGGGTCTGAAACATTGGGGGAAATAAAAAAATAAAAAAAATAAATTAGTCCCTAGACTTGTAGTTCACGTTGGAGATGTACCCACGTTCCTGTTGGCAGTAGACCCCACTGACGTGGGGAGATGTCAAAAGCTTCGAAAAAAGTGCATAAAACCTTTTCTACCTTGTCTGATATCCCCTCCCTCAGGAGCCAAATCTGCTTTTTAGCTTCTTGCCAGTAAAGTCAGTGTAACAATTTCTCCTTACTTAAAACTTTGTAGTTGTATCAAAAGAATTTTTACATATTTTATTCATAATTTCCCACTTATATTGATAGGGTTGGGAGGTTAAAATTTGTCACACTGACTCAGGCTTTACAAGTACGTTACAGTGTGAACACCCTCTCTAGGAACATCTTTAGCAAGTGCTTCTGTGTTAGAAAGCTGTAGTGCTTGTTGCGGGGCTGAAGTCAGGCTTTGCCTCGAAGGCGCTGTGGGGTCCTGTACACACGTCAGCTTTGAGCGGTCGAGAGGAAGGATTGGGGAATGAAGGAGGTAATGGGAAGGACCCAACAATCTCTGCAAGGAAAAGAAGAGAAGGAAGAGGACTCCTTGTAGAGAGAAGCAATTTTCTGTTATCAGGAGCCAGCTAGACTGGTGGTCAAAAGAATCTTTTTGTACTTTACCTTCTTCCTTTTAGAAGGAAGGCATTACGAGACTTTATGTGTAGAGAGATCTTGAAAGCCCAGCCAGCAATGCGTGCACCCAAAACTGACAAGAATGTCATTGAGATGGGATGGAAAGAGCCAGGGACATTCGTTGTGAGGCTGCGATTAAACTGCTGGGAATAAAACGGGCAGTTTGAGAGGAGAAAGCCAGGACTGGCATGTGTGGGATGGGAAAGGCTTTGGGATTAAGAATTGCTTGCTCAGAACCTTATTTTTATGGGATCCAATGTTAAATTGTTGCATCCATTTTTTCCAGCATTATTGTCAACTCAAAGTCCATTATCGAAGAGATAAACTGAACTTTGAGCTCTGACTTGACTAAGCTGTAGAGGCTGTAGAAGTATGTTACAATTGAGGGGTTTCGGGAAAAGCATGCATTGCACACTGGAGAATGAGGATTATTGGCGTTACAGATCCAGGCGGCAGAACAGCAGGCACTTTATCCTGTCGCAGTTTAGCTCCTGGTGGCATGGCCCAGGGCCGTACAAAAGTGCCTGCTGAAACGGCCGATAAGCGCTTCCCTGTTCTCCGAAGAGGACAGTCACGCTATTGTGTGAGAGCCGCGCTGCTGCTGAGCTCCTCCAGATCCATGGGAAGATGGAAAATTCAGCTGCTTGCTGCAGCAGCAATAGTCGTGGGGACGTGGCTGCAAACCGAACTCGGAGCGGTCGATGAAACCGATTCGGGACTGAGCGCCTGAATCCAAGGAGCTGTGAAAGCCGTACGCCAGAGCTGTTCGAGTCAGCAGGGAAACCTCTGCTGGGCTTGGCGGAGCTTGGGGTTTTTGTGAGAAATTCGAGGGTGGACAGTTGCGATTCTTCTGTGCTTCACACCTTGCTTTGCAGGCAGCAGCTTGGGAAGCAAGATGAGGATGGGTCTGCTGTATTATTATGCCCCTGGATTTCTGGTTTCTTGCTTTTGGCAAAGAAACACTAAGCGGTTGCTGGCACCCTTGGAGCAAGGAGGATTTGCAATCCAGGAGTCCTCTGCTCTGGGGTGACAGTCATGTGCAGCTCCAGTCTCTGAGATTGGACAGGTCCCATGGACCTGGCAGCTTGTCACTGATCTCATAGCAAGGCACTGGCACTTACTGTAAGGTAAATAGAATTTCAGGCAGGGTGGTTGTTTTTTTGTTTGTTTTTTGGTTGTTTATTTTAAACAGGGAGAGAATTAAAAACTCATAGATATTTCTTTCCATCAGTAAAATCCAGCTCGTTTAGTAAAGTGGAAAATAAAACGGAAAGTGTCAGATTAGAGAAGGTTGCTCATTTATTTATTTATTGTTACTCTCATTGCTTTAAATTAGGTTCTCTACCTGGTTTTGGGCTTTGTGATTCCTCAGTGAGCTTGTGCCTGTATTCATAACGCTTACAAAGCAAAACTGGTTTTCATTCTTGGGAAAGAAGTGCTGGCCTTTTAAAAGTGTAACTTAACCAGGCTTCTATTTTGTAAATGATCTAGAAGGAAAAGCCTTACCTGTATTTTTCGCTTTAGTTTTTCTTCCAGTAATCCTTGGTGTTAGCTGCGCCTGGTGATGCAGAGGTAGAGTCCCTCCTGTTTTCTTAGTACATTGAGAGGGGATTTCTGGCAGGGGCACGTTAAAAGCAGGACCTTGAGACCCAGTGATGAGATGGCTCCCAGGCAAGGCTGAGCTGAGAGGGGAGGCAGCTGACTGGTGCCCTGGGAAAGAGCAGGAGTGCAGCATGTGAAATGCCTACCGTTGCCCAAGCTTTTATTTGCACTTAAAGTAGTTAAGTCTGTAAATGAAATTACTCAATATTTGATTTGTAGAGATGGTGAGGTACTTGGGGAGGCACTGAGCAACAGGCTTAGCGAAAGGCTTTGTCTGCGGAAGTCTGAATGAAAGTCTTAGTTAAAACAGCCGTGTAGGAACTCGGTAGAAAATGGTGAGCATGTCTTTGAGACCCTACAGTTTTTCTCAATTCTGGAAAATGCTGCCACATCCAAGTACCTTGTTGAGGAAAATGATAATTCATCTAATGGCAACTCTTGTCTATCTATCTCAGATTGATAATAAAGCCAAAATAATGGGAAAAGTGATTTCTAGCTATTGCAATTTTATTTTTATTTTATTATTTTATATCTTTTGCCCAAGGAGTATCTAGCCTTTCCTCTTGAGGAAATGACTCTTGTCTTGCCTTATGGCAATGCCCCTTTGCCAAGAGGAAGGTTCTCTTTGAAGGAGAGGATGCAAATTGCTGTAAAGCTCTCTTGAATGTGTGTTTAGTGTCATACCACCTAAGAAAACATGGCTCCTCCAGCAGTTAGATTTGACCCGTTGTGCTTTGACATTGCAGCAGATGCAGTCAACAATGCAGCTGGTTATGGATTCAGTGGAGTTGATGAGAGGGGCACGTTCCGCTGGGACCTGTTGTCCAATTTGAATATCTGGAACATTGAGGTGAGTTAAAGGAGTGGCTGCACTGGCATAACTATTGAAGTGACCATGACAGTGGGGAGAAGTTTTGCTGGAAGGAAAATAAGTCTGTGCCACCAGGCTGCCTCTCTTTAACGTGGAGAGGTTTCATATTTTATCTGTCGGACAGATAAAAAGCATCTGTCATGCAGCCTTCATCTCTCTGTATTCAGGTTGCATTTCTAAATAGTTTATAGAGGGCTAATAAATGATTAATCAGATGTTTAATAAATGAGCAGTCAATTACTGTAGATTGTGGCTGGGTTCAGTGGGTCAATAAATTGCTCGCAGCTATGATTCTCCGCCATCTGTGGTGTGTTCTGCTTATTTACTTCAAATAGTCTTCCACTTTTGTAACCCAGTTGAGATGGGTGCTGGTAGTGAAAGGGGCCACCATGAGTAGGCATCACACAGGTGCCTCATAGGGCTGGGTCCCTGTGCATGCCTGGAGTGCCTCTTGTAAATGGAGAAAAGCAAGGTTTGGGGAGATCGCAGGTACGAACTGAGCAACCTGAATGGGACCTGGCAGGGCCACACAGAGCTTAGATGGCTGCTGATCTAGAGCTCCATCCAGCAAACCACACTGTTTCTCAAAACATCTGTCACACATGTTTCTTGTGCCTGCAGTATACTTTTAACATCCATGAGTCTATTTATGTTTGTTTCTCTAGTGCCAAAGATGGCCAATGTAATTTGTTTCCCCCAAAGAATATTTTGTGAATGCCAGTGGGATGTGAAAACGTTTATGCGCCTGGGACTGCTTTCTAAAAGCTTCTTTTCTCTAGGAATAGGAGGAGCTTCCCCCTGTAATTCTGTAGTTATGATTTTCAAAGAAAAAGCAGATGAAAATAACTTGACTGCTTTATTGCTGAACGATCTGTGACAAAGTGAATGCACTTTAATAGCTCTTCTCAAAAATTAGAGCCCTTGTAATTCTTCACTGAAAGATGCCAAAACTGGAAGTATCATTATGCGTTCTCTTTCTCAACATCCTTTCTCTATCTTTTTTTTTGTACCTTAATTAATCCTTAGTGTACATCTCTCCTTGAGTGGTGCGTAATACACAGCCCAGAAATGCTTTATACTCCTCAATGATGGCAGCACCCCAGATACCACACTGAGATCTTGAATCAATGTCTGATTCAGTTTTGGGGCAGGCTTTTTTTCAGTACCTTGATGGGCTGAGGCAGTTTCTGCTTGAAGGAGTAAAGTGAAGTGCAGGCAGTGCTCTTTAGGCAAGCCAAACGAAGGAAACGGGAGCCTCTCTTCCCACTGAACTGCAGGCCCCTCAAAACTTTTTTCCTTTACTGGTCACACGAGCAATAGAGGTCGGGGTGGAGAAGTTATTTCCAGGAGCATAAACCAGAGTGCTCTCCGTTGACTTGATCACGTGTGTAATGAGAAAAAGAGAGGCCACAGAGACCGTCACTTTGGGTAAGCCTTGAACTCTCACTTTATGCATCCCCAGCAATTCTGGGAGTTGAAGAGTGATTGTAGAGTGCATTCCCAGCAGGTATAGCCCCCTGCGTATGTAAAATGACTGAAGAGTTGGGAACCTGAGCGCTGACAGTGGCTGTGAAATGACCTGACCTGTAGTAAAGATAAGCACATAGCAGAAGTTATGAGGGCATTGAAATGCCAGCGGAGCTGAACATGTGTGGGGGACTTAAAAGCCTTGGCAGCATGCAGATGTTGATGACTACTTTCTCTCTTGGTAGTATAACAGGGGAACTTAGAGGGCCAACAGAGAGTGACAGCATTAGTTGGAAGAGAAATCGTATTTTCCCTGGCTTCTCTTGGTGCAGTAATGCAATTAAAATGTGGCAGTACTGCATTGGGAATTGCTAGGAATTTCAACTCTTTAAACACAGAGGATGAAGTGCTAGCCTTCAGGATTCTGCGTGAAAGTGCAAAAATATCTGCATATTCCCCTTGGAAACCTTTGCCTTCAATCCGTCTTTTCAGTGTGCCCTTTCCTTCAGCTGCTATGGGAAAACAATGTGGTGTCACTGAATCATGTCCCTGCTTGGTGAGGAGGTCCTCAGAGGTTTCTGTCAGCAGGCAAGGAACAGTGGAGAGTGAGGATGGGCAACCACTAGAGGTGAAGTTGACCAGGATTAGGGTAACTGATGCTGAGCGGAGTCCAGCAGTCCCCTAAAGCTGGGGGAACTGGTGCTGTGAGGAGCTACGGGTGGTTCTTCCAGGACCCTGGAGTCTACTCTGGTTGCTCAAGCTGGGCAGTGGGTGGAGAATTGGCTGCTCAGTTTAGTCCTACATTTTTTTGTTGTCTGTATTTTTCAGTCTTTCCCCTTCCTTCTCCAAATAATAATGCATTTCTTTTAGTTTTTATAACACTTTGTTTTAATAGCACTCTAGGGAACTCCAGGCTGCATAATGGGTGGCAAGATATCTCTTCCAAAAATGAAGCTGTTTATGAACTGAAGGGAAGGCCAAGCATTTGAAACAAAAAAGCTTTTCAGATTTCCCATAATTTGAAAAATAACCAAACATTGCATTTAATTTTACAAAACAAAGTGAGATTTTGCATCAAGTGCCAAGTGTTAGCGGTGAGCAATCAGCCTAGTTAATGTCCCTCCCAAAACACATTAGTGTAATGATGGACTGCGGCAGTTTTCACAACAGTTAGCTACTAGAATTAATATTTTTCATGTATCTTCTCTCTAATTTAAAATTCAAGTGTTATTTTACAGGTTTCAGTGCTAACATTTCATGTCAACTTCTTTCTTAGACAGCGACAAGTTTTAAAATGTACATTGAAAACTGGAACATTCAGACAGCTGCCTGGCTAAAACGGTAAGAGCAATGAAACGGTGACGTGCTGATGAGACCCAGAAACTCTAGACGGCCTCGAAAAACATTGACTGGTGAATCTCATAAACGTGTAGCCTCTTGTTCTATCTTTCTTTCCTCTGTCTGTAACAGTTGGTGGAATACAAGGGTATTTGGTGCTGTAAAGTTTTATTGCTGCAAATGTAAAATGCCCGCATTTTATATATGAGCAGCAAAGCCATAAATGAACTGTTCAGATCTTCCACAATAAAAAGTAATAGCATTTTGATGGCATCTTTTGGGCTGCTGTTTGCCTCCATTGTTCTTGCTGTTCTGTTTCACTTTGCTATGTTATGTTTCCCCTGTGTGTTACTGGTCTGTGTGTTTATGTTATGTTTCCCCTGTGTATTACTTCTGGAGGTGAGCCTTGCTGTGTCACTGGGATCCAGTTCAGCTAGAACTGGAGACAAGTGGAAATCTTCAGAGCCCCAGTTTGGTCTGGTTTGGAGTCACCAGAAGGTGCTCACCAGGGAGTCCCTGTTTAGGATATGGAGAAGAGACTTCTTATAGCACTGAGAGGATCTGATTTTAACCCGTGACTGTTAAGGAACATATCAATGCCAGCATAAATCCAAATGTTGTAGATTGAGCTGTCTCTTGTTACTTCTTACACTTTTTTTGGTGTGATTAAAGCTCAGCGTCAGTCAGTGTGGTGTCTGAAATGCAGGCACAGATTTATTGTAGTTACGGTAACTGTTTTTGTGTTAAATGTGTACATCTTAAAAGGCAATGTCTACTATTTTTCATGATTTAAATGACATTCCTGGTAAGAAGTGCATTATCTTGCCGCATTTCTTTGGATAACAGCATTTCAGTTAAACGTCAGACAGCCAGATAGACCAATTGGTGTGTTCTTGAACTGGTATTGTGCGCAGGATTTTGGGCTGCTAAAGTTAGCAGGAATCCCCTGCTTTGGAATAGCTTACAGCACTCCCTGTTGTTCCCAGCACCTGCCCGATAACAGTGCCTGGAGACACCTCCATTCACCAGGGAAGGGTGGGGTCACATCTGTTTGTCTTTCGACTCGCTCTTCATCTGCCATCAGAGTTTTGAAGGGTAGTGTGTGATTCCAGATAGAGGTATAAAGGTGAATGAAGTCTTGCCTGCCTTTTGCCGCATTATTTATTTAAATGCTATGAGCATCAGGAATATTTGTGTAGGCACTCTTTGGATACTGGGTGCATAGAAGCATGCGTCCTCTTCCCATCTAACCCTCCGTCTAAATGAAGGGAGAATGCCTCATGCCCTGGTCTTTAACAGAAGCAAGATAAGACCATTAAGAAAACAGAATAAGACCTTAAAAACAGAGGAGGATTTGAAGTGCGGTGTCCACTGTTCAGTTGTATTCAGCCTCTTCTTGTTTTGTTTTCATTTTTGCAGTGTCTGCTATGACAGAGCTCCCTGGTACCCTACGGCTTTAACATTTATCCTGTCGGCCCTGTGGCATGGTATCTATCCTGGATATTATTTTACGTTTCTCACTGGAATCCTTATCACACTCGCAGCCAGAGCAGTATGTACCTTTCATTGTTCTCTCCTAAGGCCCATGCTAGATACTACACAGCTGTCAACTGCAGGGACCACCCTGACATGGTCAAGCAACTTGTTCCTGCTGTGAGCCCTCTTTCATGCCCTTGTGGACTTGATGTTCACTGAAACTTTGTTCTGTGTTGATGCTAATTAGAAAGTACCCCTGGCAGTTATAACCAGCACCAATTCTGCACATGCTGCAATGCTGTCCTTGGCTGTCAGAGGAAATGTTGCTTGTGAGCGTACAGTTGGTAGTGCCACCAGCTATGTCCGTGCAGTCAGATTAGCTTGGGATTCAAGGTCTAGTCCAGAGTTCTGCTAGGTCATGTTGCCCATATGCTGGTGTGCAAGCAGCTCTGGGCACAATCTTTCACAAGAAGCTGTTATGGGTTGAGCATTAGCCCAAACTTGAACTCTTTCATGTGGATGCAATTTATGCAGTAAGATGGTCTGTGTGTTTATGGGCCTCATCTTGGGTAGAGTTCCCAAAGACAGAACAGGTTTCATGTCTCACTGTTGGTAAATTTATCACTGCTGAGCTTTCAGGTGGAACCAGCCAGTTGCGCAGGGCTGGGAAGCACCACTGTGGTCTTTCAGAGTCTGACCATGCAGTGGTCAAATAACCAGGTCAATCTGAAAGGTGAATTACACTAGAGATCAGTATTAACTGCTATGGCTAGAGCAGGTTGCTGACCATGTGGTGCTAAGGTGTGCTTTGCCTCTTATTTATAAAGATTTCATAGATGTGAAGCTAAACCAAAATCTCTAGGGAGCAGCACACGCTTGCAGGTATAAACACATATTTGTTCATTTAAAGTAACTTTGTTTAGCTGTTGATAACCAGTAATAAATCAAAACCAGGAGGGAGGAAGACCAAATCATAACAACTCCCCTCTCCAAAGATGTTATGCCAGATATCCATTGTGAGAGTCTGCTCCCATGATTATGACAGAGGAAACTGGGGGATGCTTCTCTGTTTGCTGCTGGTTATGCCAGTCAATGCACTTCTGTCTGCCTGCTCTCAGCGCTTTCTAGCTGGTGTGTAAATGCTTCTGTAATACGAATGCTAAAGTGGAGAGTCATACGCTGCAATGTGTCAGCGTGACTTTACCTGAGAAATGGATTTATATGATTTTCTGTTTACCTTTCCCCGACCTGCAGATAAGAAACCATTGCCGACATCACTTCGTCTCATCAGTGCCTCTCAAGATGGCCTACGATGTTGTTACCTGGGCTGCCACTCAGCTGGCTGTGTGCTATACTGTTGCACCATTTGTTATGCTGGCTGTTGAGCCCACGATTAAGTTTTACAAGTAAGTTCTCTCCTCTCGACTGTTCTTCTCCAGACCAACACAAACGTTTGTTAAATAACCCAGATGACACTGCAAAGCAGTTGGCATTTCATCAGATTTGAAAGGAGTTTGAACAGGATGTTTAATAATGTGTGAGGGGTGATTTTTGCACTCCTGTAACTTCACGAGATAGTGCCAAGGCAGAGCACTTCACTTCTGCTTCTCAGTCTTTCTGTGTCCTTAGGTGACTTTTCACATATTCAGTTTCCGTTTGCAAAACGGTCAAGTCTCATCCATAAACAGTGGCAGAGGCTGGAGAGGTTAAGAATGACGTGAGTTGTCCGTAGGAAGGACTTGATGAGAAAAGATTACATTTCCAGCTGCCAGATGTGTAGAACAGGAGATGTGATTGGTCAGCAGGAGACAAGGAGGGTGCCTGGCGGGGTGTTACTTCTCGACATGAGTATGCTTTTCTGTTTGAATACTTCGATAGGAAGTGAATGTTTTGCTAGGTACCTTTAAAAATAAGATGACACTGGTGTTATAGAGTATTTTGGATATACTCTAATAAAAGTAATTTGAAATAGACAAGGAGAAAAGAATCTGAAAATGGACACTTGATTACATGGCTTTACTTTTCTTTCATTCTACAATGAACTGTCAACATAGAGTAACAGGTTTTGGTTAAGACAAAAGATAATGCCCTCCCTAACATAAAAGACACAAAACTGGTAGTCAGGATAGCTGCTGTCAGTAAGCCTGTTTGAAGGGGGGTGAATTTTTGACATTTTCTATTCCTGTTTCTTCAAACATTTTATTTCAACACAGAAAACTTACCGTATACAAATGACTCCAAATCTTTCTTAGTTTTGGTAAGATGCTTTCCCAACTACCTTGTTAATATCTAATTTTTCTGTCTTTTAAGATGGAAGTAGCAAACAGCAATGAGACCAAAACAGGAGACTAAAATATTAAGCTGGTTTATAAATTTGCCCCATAAAAGAAGCTGGTTCCCTTTGTGCTACAACAGGCCATTCCATGTAGTAAATATTAGTGTAATTCTGTGAGATTACGTTGCTAACATCAAAACTACAGAAAAAAAATATGTATAAAGAACTTACTAACACTATGCTGGCATCCATGAAGGCAGAAATACTGCTTTTACCAAAGTTTTGAAGAAAGAGATTTTCCACCCTTGCTCCAAGTTGGGTCATCACCTTGATACTGCTTGCCCTAGTGACTTTGAACGTAGTTAACACTTAGAGACTGTTAAGCCAGGAAATTTGGAGCACTGCACACCTAGCAGTGGTCTTATGCACCTTGCAAGGATATTAGAACTATGGTAAGAACCATAAGTGAGACCACAGAAAGGTTAAGAGCTGGACCATACTGCTCCCAATCATGGTCCTCCCCAAGCTGCCAGAGACTCATGTAACTGTTTTAAGTATGTTTTATTTCTGTTCAATCTTGTGTATACCGAATTATTTGAAATAAAAATACTTGATATTTAATAAGACATCAAATTAAGATGTCTCTGAGTAGTTGCCTTCAAAAACACAACCCTTCTGTAAACATCATTACCTGACCTTCCCCAGTTAAAAGTTGAGTGTTTTGGTTTATTTCCTATCTCAGCACTTTGACTAAATCTGTTTCTTTCTGTCACTTTTTTATTTTGTTTGGTTTTTTTTTTTTAAACTTGTACAAGTTTTATGTCCTAAGCATGAAGAATGTTTCTTCAGAATGTAGCCTTGTATACTCCAACATTAAAAGAGAGATGGGTGAAACAAGTGTAGGGTTGAATTCCAGCAGTTTATCTGCGCTGTCAGACTTTGGATTCTGGAGTTTGCCTATTGATTCCTTGCCTCCTTAACATCCACGGCAACATTTGCATCGATGCCGTCAGATACCACATGCGTAGGCTTTGTGAAATTCAAGGGCGTATTTTCATGTGTTCTAGGTCAGGTTCATGCTTTCTGCATTCATCCCTTAGCACTAAATTCTGCATGGACATACTGAGTATGCACAATTCATGTTAGTAATAACAAAAATGTAATATTCTCTTTTTGCTTTTGTTCCCAGGTCTATGTATTTTCACGTGCACATTCTAAGCATCCTGGTGTTGCTCGTGTTACCGATCAGACCTCAAGCCCACTCTGTAAGAAAGCCTCAGAATCAGGCCATGCCGAACTCTGTTAAAAGCAAAGACAAATGATGCCTCCAAAGAAAATTGCCGACATTGGGAAATTGAACTGTCATATTGGAAACAAAGAAAGAAGAAGAAAAATGGGTGGGATGAGGGTCGAAGTAGAAGACAAGTGGCATTTCTGTGGGTTATCTGAAATTCTTACTGGACAGGGCAGAAAAGAGCCTGAATGACTGTATTTAAGAGAGATTTTACAGACAACGTTTACAGGCTCATGGGGCATTTTGATTTTTTTAAGAAGTATTTTTATGAAGTGTTTTTATATATTTAAACTTTTTCACACAGAGAGGCATTTTTGCTCTCTTCCAGGAATATACAGTTATTAATCAAGAATCTTGTGACTGGAGGGACAGGAAGCAGCTAGTAAAGCGTCAGACCAGCTGGCCTGACAGCCTGGTGCTGTGGGCAGCTGGCAGGGGAAGCTTTTCGTCTCCTGGCTATGGAGAGACACGGTACAAGTAGAAAATCGCAGACATGGGGTTGCTCAAGGTGCTGGCACTGACTTCTGCCCCAGCAGGGAGAAGAGGGAGCGGGGCTTTCCTGGGCAATCCCCCGGAGCAGGGACTGCAGCCTGAGCTTGGCGGCAAGGGTGCTTCACAACATGACACCTGCTGGTAATGAGGGCAAGACAGGTCCCTTGGGAATAGGTGTCTGGGAGCACTGGCAACCAGTTAGGCCAAAACCTAAAGCCAAGTAAAAGCAAAACAAAGCAAAAAAAACCCTCTAGAGTGAAAGAAGGGAGATACATCCTGATCTGCAGAGCTGTGCTTCTCTAACGATGCAGCTGGTGCTCATTGCTCCATCAGCCTTACTTCGCAGTTTGAGAGTGCTGCAGCGCTTCCATTTTGGTATCAAAATAACTAAGAAGCCATGCAGGTTTAGTGTTTTAAAGCTCACAGTTACGGGTTAAATCTGAAACAGGTTTGTAATGGATCAGACTGTTCTACTCAAAAACATCCTGCCTTGTGGAGGGGTTACTTTTCAGCAGGATGACACGAGTACAAAACCTGGACAGTTATTATCGTAGTCATGAGAAGTTGTTCTCTAAAAAATATTGTGATGGGATGTGATCATCACAAGAGTCAAGACCGAGACCCTGTATGATCTTGACATGCAACTTAGCCTGTTGATGTGAGTTTCCCCACTTGTGAAGTCCTTGGCTTACAGGGATGCTTGGAGTCTTAATTTCGAAGAGCCAGTTGTGCGTGGAGATAACCTGCTGCAAAATGCTGTGTCAGATTTTTTTTATTTATTTTTTTTTTAAATCCACTTACCCCAGTAAAGCAGACTGGTACGACACATCAAAACCAACTAAAACATTTTTTAAAATTACTGTGTTCCAGAAATATTTTAATCTGGATTTTGTAGAAGCAATTCCCTCGTTAGAGTATTGGTATTGCTTTATGAGCATTGAACTGACGTGTGATTGAGAGAAGAGTCTGCTGTTTACTGCATTCTATTTTTTGTGTCAGATTAGAATTTTGCAAGAATCCTGGCGTTTTGGGAAGAAACAAATCGGTGAAACCAAAACAAGTTCCAAAAAGAGGTGGTTTTTTTTTCCTGTCTCTGGTGGGAAGTTTTTTATCCTGTGGCCACATCATGATTTAGAGCATAGTTCATGGAAGAGTTTATCTGGTAATTTATTTTGAAGGTGAGATGGGATTAAAAGTTTGATCTGAATAAACAGATTGCTTTGTGTCACTGCCTGGCGAGATTAGTGACAAATGTCTAATGTGACAACGGGTGAGTGGGCATGAGATCCCTCCCGCTTGTGAGGGGGGATGTTCAGGTCTGCTGGAGTTTACAGGCTGGCTGGGCTTTTCAGCCTGCTCCTGCTGAAGGGGGGGGAAGATGACACCCGCTTATTTCTGTGGCAACTTTGTCCTTTGCTTGGCCAGTCCTTATTTGTCCTCATGCAGGTTTCCTTCTTGTTGGCACCAGCCTCAGCTGCGTCTTGGGCATCCAACATTTCCCTTGAGGTCTGGCTCCACCAGCCCTGTTGCTTGCAGGAGGGAACCGGGGCTCCTTCCCGGGGAGGACGGGGGTTTGGGCGCTGCTGGCCGTGGGACCCCGTGGTCTGAAGCCAGCCCACGCGTACCTCCCAGAAATGGGAATGCATCGCTGCGAGTGCTGGCAGAGCCAGCCGAAGGTGCCTCAACCCCAGGCCTCAGCAAGCTCGCGGTTTCCTGAAGGTTGGCTTTAGGACCTGCTCTGGAAAATAAATGTGCTTGATGGGGGTTGTGTGTGTGTATCGGCTGCTCTGCACCCCGAGATCTGCCTGCACCGCCTGTGCGCTGCTCTGCAGCCCCTCCCGAACCCCATGTTCAAGAGAGGCCGGATATTAGCAGGGGGGTTTCTTTTCTAATGTTTCAAGGAAGTGGAAGTTGCTTAACTCTAATGCCATCAACTTCTGTTGTAGTTTCAGCTTCTACCATGTGATGAAGGAGTCAGGGCTAGTGAGCAGGCTCTTACGCTCCTGTCACGTTGTCTTCGCAGCCTGAACCTCTCCCTGCAAATGGGAACCCTGGGCTTCAGTGAGACCTGGTGATGTGGATTGAATATGATATGTTACATAAATTAAAATTCAAATAGCCTTTCTGAAACATTGCCTTTTCAGGGAAACTTGCTGGTTGAATTAGTGTTAAAGCTGGGGCGGAAGAAGGAAATTATCTACAAATCTTTGCTGTGCTGTGTTGGTGTGGACTAGGCAGCTTACCTAGACCAACGTGGCAGTCCTGCAAAGCTAACTCAGTGTGGATTTAAATTGCTGCAAAGCATTCCTTTGAAAAAAGGCTGTTAGCTTTGGTACTACCTTTTCCAACTTGTTTTACTGAGTCTTCCTCTCCCTTTCTTCTTCTCGGGGGAGAAAATTTGGTTCTGCAGAAAGCCTGCAAACAGCCACTACTATATAGAGGAGACTCGTGCTAGTAGCATGCATCTGCTTTGCACAGGAGTATGTAACTCTGAGACTCAAAGGAGAAATTCAGGTTGTGTGTGATGTCGGGAGCTCCAGTACTGGCCTTGCATTACTTGGTCTCTACTTGGAATACTGTAATTTGAGGGTGTGCTTCAGCGATTAAAATACATGATTGTGATTACCAACACGTTATTAGTTTCTAATTCCTCTCTGGGTTCCTTGCGCTTCAAAAAGCTGAGGAGCTGGAGCTGCTAGAGAGATTCTGAAGACAAAACCAACGTCGATGGTTTGCAAGAAAGAAATATGGGACTATCAGGCAGAAACAAAAAAGGTAGGTTGTACTGGATTGACAAGGATTGTATTTTAAACACAGGAATACCAGAAAGACACCACCACCATCACCCCCTTGGACTGAAGGCAAATTCCAGCGGCCGTTTTTCAGCACATTTGGCTGCATTGAAACTAAACTAGAAGTTGGGGCACACTTAGGAGGGAGGACTGAATGAAGAGTAAAACTTCATTTCAGCTCAACTGTGGGTCTGGTATTTAATGAAGCAACAGCTCAGCAGTTTCCTCAGTGGACTGGAAGCACAAAGTACTTTCTTCTGCTGTCCCTGTCCTGTAAGCTGTCCCCCTCCTTGGGTCCGTTCCTGCATGTCCCCTTGGAGCATGCCACGCGATGGAGGCAGCGCAGAGGTGGGGCACAAGGTAGGCAGATATTTTTCCCCCGTTTTTGGCCGCACTGTTCTGCTTGCATATGTTGCACATAGCTGGGATTTTTGCATGGCTTGAAATGAGGTAGGTGGGTAAGAAGGCCATAGATTTTTACCTTATTGGGAAGTGTGTGCATAAACCTGCGCTTGCCTCTCTGTACGTATGAAAGCAGGCTCAGTGGACTAGATCTGAATCCTTGCTTAAAAATTACAGGTTGAAATCCTGACACCCAAGGAAGTCCAGCGGTAAAATTCCTAGCAGTGAGGTCAGTGTCTCTGATATTTAAAGCCTTTATCTCCCTGTCCCTGAACTGGGGACTTCAGAAAAATATTCCACTGGCTGGAATAGTAAAGGGAGTAACTGGAATCTTGGCTTAAATGCTTAAGAGCATGTTAGAAGGATTGCCTATGGTCTGCATGTTGTGGACAAGAGGAAGAGCCTGTCTCTCATCCTCGCCCAAGACAAAGTGACATGTGTGGTTGCGTATTGCAAGGTCAAATATCTTTTGAGGAACTCTTCTGTCACCGGACTGATGTGCTTCAGCTCTTGGGGGCTAGAGGTGTTCCACCGCGATACAAAGGGGGATGCCGTGCCTGACACCGCAGTGTGAGTACGAATGCACAGTGAGCGCCTGAAGAATGTGTTCTTTTGTGCGGCATCAGCCTGCTGCTGCCCTAGAGACGACGGTAACGATATGCATGGAGCGCCTGGGTTTCCTCTGGGTGGAAGCTGCAGCCTCCTGGGCGCTGACACGCGGTGAAGTGGCCACGCGCTTGCTGGGTGACGTTTACAAGTAGTGGGCGAGTGGACCTCGGCAAGCCCTCCAGTGAGTGAGACTCGAGTGGGCTGAGGGGGGCACGCCGCGGAGGCGAAGGTTTTGTGGCATCGCAGCCGCGCTAGCTGCAGGACAGCTGGGGGCTTTCACATGTGCAGTAACGAATGTGCTTTGCTTTGGGGCAGGAGAGAGAGAGAAATTGAAGACCTAAGGTAGATCAGAAGAAAAACATCATCACGGGAGGGAAGGCTACCCTTCTGGTAGCAAAGATGTTGTGTATATGCCTTGAAAACTTGGAGTATGCTCTCATTCACCTGACTTGGATGTGGTCTGTGGAAGGGAGCGGTGGGATGGGGGAAAATCAGTTCTGAGAAGGGCCCTGAGACCGCCCTGAGGACCTGGTGCGTTGTCCATCTGTCGAGCAGCTCTGGAGGTGTGACCCCAGGCTTGCCTGGAGGCTTTTCTGTGGCGGGGTGGTTCCCCGTGTGCCTGGGCGAGGAGCCGTGCAGCTCGCCCGCGAGGCCCCAGCATGGCGCGGGAGCATGCTGTACCCACGGCTGGATTTCCGGACCTCCTGCCAGATGCTGTACAGGTAAATACAGTGCCCAGCAGTGCTGGGGAAAGAGTTCGAAGTGTACCAAGGCCAAACCTGTCGCCGTAGGACAAGGTGAAGGGAAACGCTGCCGAGGCACCGACATGCTGAGCAATCCTTGCCTTGTCCAGTGATGGAAACTGGTACCCCTCTGCATCGGAAACACCTTCAGATGGTGACATTGTCACTGCTCTGAGACACATGTATTTCTCTTTGTTCATGTTTATTCTTGCCTTGGAGGCTTCCCTATTAGTGCAATGCAGTTTTTCTGCTTTAATTGTTGTATTTCTGCTTGAGGAAGGTGTTGTTCTGTGGCTATTTTGTATCTGAACAGGGAGCTACACAACCACAGGCAACCTCAAGAGATGCGGTGAGTAACGTGAGTTTAGGAATAAGTAACGTGCACACATTGTAAGTGTTGAGACCCAAGTGCAGGACCCGGCACTTGGCCTTGTTGAACAAGAGAGGTTGTGACGAGGGGCCGCGAGCGGGCAGCTTGTGCTGCAGGAAGGAGCAAGAGGTGGGTTTCTGAAGCGCCAGGCTATGGCTCCGCGTGTCTGCCACTAGAGATGGTGGCGAGGTCTGCCTGCTGCTTTTGGAGGAGCTGGCGCTGGCCCCGCACCCATGGGGCCGGACGCAGCCCCTGTGGGGAAGATGACTGCCTGCCATGGCGTAACCGCACGTGGCACGGCGCTGCCAGAGGGGCCCACGGCCTCGCTGTCTGCCCCGCTCCCCGGCTGCGTGCCTGTGCCTGGCTACCAGCCCTGGGCGTTTCAAATCCCAGGATGGACACTCCCACGCCTCCCCCCACCCTGATGAAATCAAGCGATGCTCTTGAAACATGGAATGTCATCAAGAATCTTTAACGTCTTTATATTCGCCTTCTGATCTCGGCGCCTTTGAAGCCTGCACGTTCAGGCTGTTCCCAGCTGTGGTCAGAAAGGCTTTCGAGACCCTCGATTGTCTATAGGACCATTGATTTCCATCCTGCGTCCAGTCCCCCCGAGGGGTTTTTCCCCAAGTGATGCCCCATCTGGAGTACTGTGTCCAGTTATGGGCTCCCCAGTTCAAGAAAGATGAGGAGCTACTGGAGAGAGTCAAGCGGAGGGCTACGAGGATGGTGAGGGGTCTGGAACATCTCTCCTATGAGGAAAGGCTGCGGGAACTGGGCTTGTTCAGCCTGGAGAAGGCTGAGAGGGGACCTTAGAAATGCTTATAAGTATCTGAAGGATGGGTGTCAGGACGACAGGGCCAGACTCTTTCCAGTGGTGCCCAGCGACAGGACAAGAGGCAACGGGCACAACCTGAAGCAGAGGAAGTTCCAGCTGAAGATGAGGAAGAACTTCTTCCCTCCGAGGGTGCCGGAGCACTGGCCCAGGCTGCCCAGGGAGGCTGTGGAGTCTCCTTCTCTGGAGATATTCCAGCCCCGCCTGGACGCGGTGCTGTGCAGCCTGCTCTGGG
>Ga0181612_111907_pt1 | contig 25583 bp, 12 predicted proteins | sample HoacroProtozoa21_FD_119630 | JGI IMG/M metagenome (GOLD analysis project Ga0181612, IMG submission 119630) | Hoatzin crop microbial communities from Cojedes, Venezuel. Combined Assembly of Gp0051906, Gp0051904, Gp0051908
GTAGTGCTGGCATGGATCGCATATACAATAGTTTATAACTGTGACAGTGGCAGGATCAGCATCCATTGAGTCCTGGCAACAACAGCTACAGCCAAACGCTGCTCTCGCTCTGGTGAGTGCCCTCAGACCTGAGCCGCTTTTACCTGTCACATCTGGGTTCCCTTCACAACACTCTTCACAGCTCTGTGTGGGAAGGGAAGGGAGTTTTAACACTTCCAATGACAAATATATCCCTGCAGGGTCACATGGCTGCATACAGCAGGGACAGAGCCTTGGTCCTACGCTGTAAACCCTCTAAGGATCTAAAGGAGGTATCAAAAGGCTACGTCTTGAGAAAAGAGGGAGGACTCACTTCCCTGGCAACATGAAACAAACCTCTCCTCCTCCTCACTGTATATTAGAGCATTCAACAGTGTTGAATATCTACAAGCACGCCTGAAATACCAGGCACAACTGCATCATTCTTCACTTTCAGCCCCTCCAGAATACAAGTACTTTCTACGTGGAACTTCATGATCAAAGATGAGTGGAGCTGTTGTGAGATCACACAAGATGTCCAAGCTAACAAGATCTTGCAGGAAGCTCTGTTTCATACGCTGAGGCTGGTGAGCCCTGTGTTTCTTGCATGGACAGTAAGGAAGGAGGACTAAGCCTCTGTTTGCCCCAAAGGACAGCAGCCCTAGGAACTGGGTCGGGTGAGAAGCATACCCATAGAAAACTCAGCACTAGGAACAGCAGGGGGGACAGGACACCAACTCACACGTACACTCTCTGCTCTCTGTAGCCTGGTCAGACACAGGGCGATAGGTAGGGGCACCGTCCCCGGCAAACTTTGCGATTTTCCTCCCGTGATACAACAGAGCAGCAGGCAGGCAATGTGCCCTGCACCTTGGGCTAGCTCACTCCTCCTCTCTTACTCCAGGCCGGAGTGGAAAGCATCGTTTGGCTCTGAACATTTTCTCACACACCCTCATAACAAAGAGGGTACAGTGTGGGTTCCCCCCATCCCAGCAGACGATTTCTAAATGATGCTATGGCTATGCCATTTCCACAGCTCATCTGAAATCAGCCTAATCTTACACACAGAGGATACAGCCCAGATGGTGGTGCTTACAGCTGTGCACGTCTGACATGAAGGTGAGTAAGCTTAGATTTGTGAGCGAGCCACCCAGCTGGCAGGTCTGTCTGGGGGATTGCTTTGGAGCGCATGAGGGAGAAGCCCGCACACTGTGAGCAGATTTGGTCATCCTTATGATTACCTCCTGGGCACAGACAAGCTTCTTCTATGTTAGAGAAGCAGAGGTAACTGTTTAGGAAAATTTTACACATGCTGCTTCAGGCAATATCTTTTGGCCTGGAACAGCACAATCCATAGGGCTTCAAAGCCACCAGCGCACCCTCAAAGTGCGTGTAAAGAGGTGTGTAAAGCTACCACAGAAGAGAGAAGAGGAATACAAGCGTCTCTTCAAATGCCGGGCTGTGTGCAGTACAGTGTCAGTCAGCTGGAAATAAAAAGCTAGTGCTGCTTAGACAGTGACAAGGACCAGAATGCAGCCCCTAGGACTTGTGTATATCCAGTGGAAGAGGCAGATACCTCCAAAGGGCTATTCACATCGTGGATGTTTAGCACATCCTGAGGAGCTGCACTGACAAATAGGAAACACAAGGCACTAAGTCTCTCACTGAAAGTGCAATAAATCCCCTACAACTGGCAAAGACTGTGTTCTCTTTCATTTCCAAAAGGTATTATGGGTCTTCTGGGTGCTAACAAAAGCAATAAATGAAAAAAACAAAAATGAATCCTATTCAAGGAATTGAGAAGTGTGTCATGCATCAGCCCACACCATGATAACCAAGCAAGGAACGCAGAGCAGAAGATGGTACCAGTTTCAGCTTGCATAAGGGTATTGGGAAAGCAGGGAAAGCAGAGAGAGACACACACCCCTCCAGTATGGTGAAGAGAGACTTACCCAGCACCCTGAGAGTAGGGATCAGTCTAAAGTTTCCAAGAGCAGCACTCCCTCATCTAGAATTAAAGAAATGAAAAAGTAAGCATATAATTACATATTATTGTCATTCATTTTTGTGTGGCATATCTGCCTGTTTCTGCTAGGTGTGATATTTTAGTCTCTTGATTTAGCCAGCAAAATATATGCAAAGTACATTTATATACTAAAAAGAATAACCAAAACAATAAAGGGATCCCAATACCTGCTGGAAAGAGATATTCCACCCACAGTAAGAAAGAATTAATCATGGACACAGTAATTTTGCCTTACTAAAAGCAAAACAAACAACATATTGGCCCATATTCTAAAGTAAACAGCGTACCTGCACTTTTCCACTACAAAACTAAGCCTAGCTACAAGTACACAGTGCCCCCCAAAGAACAGAGACTTCACAGCACCGTTATTCATTAGTAGAAAACTAAAAAAAGGTCTCTTATGGATTGCTTTGGAAAGTAGGACATTTATACGCCTTTTCTGCAGGCTAACATACGGTGAGGGAACTCTGCCCTCAGGGACATCCCTTTTCCTGAAGGGCCTGCCCGCTTCTCTCACACAGAGCACAAACTATGAGCAGCAGATGTGTATCTTTTTCCAAACACCCCTGTTTTCCATTGCCAGCCATAAAAATATTACATGCAATGAAATTAGTGGTGCTCAGAAAATTTGTGCATGTTCTCAATTTGCCTAGATTTGAGAAAAAACAGTGCATTTGCTCCAAACAATTGCACTGTACACGCTCCTTCTTCATAAATTTAGCTTTATTTTGAGTATTGTTTTCCAGGCAGAAAAGATGGTGCCATCGTTAAATTTTGCAACAGGGTTACAAATTGCACAGCTGCTGGTACGGGCATTTTGAGGGTAAGTCATATTCCTTGGCCTTCATTCTCCTCTCACTTAGACCTGGGTAAACCAAGCGCCAGCCTAAATAAATCAATATTCTCCGACATACCCTATTGTTACAGCAATGTGAGAACCAGGCCCCTTTGTGCTCTGATACTAATAAACTATTCAGCTTTGGCAGTTTGGCTCAGGCAATGGGCAAAGGTTAGGTCTTGGTCATTAACTTGGACGCAAATGAAAAACACAACTTCAATGGGCAAAGTCTATTTAAGTCCCACTCATGCCCAGGTTTGCAAACAATGCTTTTGATCTTTGCTCAGGTCTCCTGTGCAGCTCTGGCTGCTGTAACAGAGTTCAACACTTGCAGCTGCTTCTCCATGACCATGTCTCTAGGGATGACAAGCCACAGAGGGAGAAAGGCACCTCAGGTGTCTCTATGAAGCAGAGATAGTTGGTAGGTTGCTGGCAAGAATACCTGATTCTGCCAGCATTTGCTTCAAACAGTGAATCTATTACTGTCCCCATTTTATCCATGCAGCACACACGTAAGGGGAAGAGCTTGAACACAGTTACTACTTTCCAGGCTATTCATGCTATAACTTCTTGTCATATATACATCCTTATATCTTCTCCAGATCCAACAAGCTCTAACCAGTTCAGGGCACACTGCATGCCGATAGAGAGGACCCAACCTCTCTTTCTGTATGGCAGTGGGCTTCAGCTCCAGACAGGTAAAAAAAAATTATAGAAACCAAGGATTATTACTATTTTTTTAGAGATAGGGAACAAGGTACTGAAGAGATCCATGCAGAGCCAACTTAGACGCACACAGGTATTCAGACATTCAACTCATATTCATACAGTTAATAAGTCCCCTATCATTTAAGGCTTCAGTCTAACATAGACCTGGCCCTCAGTGACTTGCATAACATCAGGCAGGCAGCATCTGGCAAAGCCAAGAAAGGAACCCAGAAGTTCTCCATCTCGGTCCAACCCCTATCAAGAGGGAAGACCTCCCACTGAACGACTGGCTGTGAGCTGCCTGGCACATGAGGCTACCAGCATATAGCTTCACTCACAACAGGAGAGCAGGGAAAGCTGGAGAGCTGAAAGAGGACAAGGAAGGACTGTGTTAGGCAGAGAGAAGCTGTGATGCTGTAGGGGACAGGGAGAAAACAGGCAGCAGGGTGCATGGCAGAAGACTGGAAGACAAGACTTGTTAGATACCTCAGCAGACACAGCACTGAGTGAGACAGTGAAAAATGGGAGACATGAGCACCCAGCCTCTGCTTTCGGACTGCTATTGCTATTACACACAGAGGGCAGAGCTGTGCTGCCCCAGCTGAGAACAAATAAACCAGTTGCAGCTGTGTGTCATGCTCTGATCACACACATGCTCTGCCAGTGCTACTAGTGCTAGCGAACAAAGTCACTAACAATGAGATCTCCAGTGCCCAGCATCACACCCCGTCAGCTTGTGCGATGCAACAGCTGAGTTGGAGTTAGAAACCCACCAGAGCAGACTGGCTGTGCCAGAGTAACACTGTGGTTCTGTGGAAGGAGCTACACTTCAGTCAGAATGCATCCTTCCCTCAATCTTCCAGCCATACAGTCCCTCTGGACAGAACAAGCCTTTGCCACTTCCTTGGAAAAGCCAAATTTCTGTCTGCCATGAACAAGAAATCTATAGGAAAGAGGAGCAGGCACGGCAGACCGAACCTCATCAGCAGTCCCAGACATTTTACTAAGCCAAAATCTCTGTCTGTCCTTGGGTTTATCCAGTGGATGGAAGGGTAGCTGCAATATCTGCCTCAGAAGATATGAAAGAGTTAGAAGAGAAGAGGAAGCAAAAGAAGCAGCATTACCAATGTGGCTTACGAAATACCACGGACCAAATTTGAGAACTGGATATAGGAGTGCACAGACACCCTAACGTTCATCTAGCAGCGCATACCGCCAAACCAACTTGTCCCAAAGCTGAGAGATGACTATTCCTATTGTAACATTGCCTAATTATCTCTGTTGGGCTTCAAGTTCCCATGAAGTGTCCCTTACACCCCCAGCAGCAGGTTGTGGGAGACACTTGTGCCAAGTAGGATCTTCAGGTACCTAGCAATCATTCACCCACAGGCAGGACTCCACACCAACAATCCCGGGAAGGCATGAACCCTGGCACGAGTTCCTCTGAAGGATACAGCATTTAGTGCAGTAGCGGACACAGTGGAATGTCTTTCCCTGCCCCTCCCTCATACAGAAAGAGAGGAATAGTGGCCTTTTTCGATAACTATCAAGCATGACATCCGCTGCTCTCCAAATCTAGACATACCCAACTTCCTCTGAAGATCTCCAGGTAATGTCCTCTGACAAACAATTTCCTATAACAGCTTCATTTAAATAAAATAAATTAAATATGGATTAAAAAAATAGGACCAGTAGAGAAGCCGCCATGCTATATATTTTGACATTATATTTCATTCTACATTTCCTACCCTCCAATATTCCCAGTTTGTACTGACAAAGTAGCACAGCGAATTTTCTCAAGGAAAAACTGTCATGGGACAGCTAGGGCTTTGAGCTGGAGACAGCTATGCTATTTGTCTATATAAGCTAAATCACTGGAGTAACACATGATGAGGTAACGACAGAAGTACACAGAAAAGAGGAGTAACAGCTCATATGTTTCTCACAGTTCCAGTCCACAGTTCCTCTGCACTTCAGAACGACTTTGCTTCCAAGAGGTTAAATCCCTGTGCTTTGCTATGCAAGTGGTGTAGTTACAGTTCATGGCAAAATTGAGGCTGATGCAGAATGTAGCTTTCTGCTTTGAGCACATTGTATTAAATCTACTTTGGCCTGCCCTTTGGTCACAAGATGAAGTTGAAAGTGCTAGGTTTAATTCTCTGGGCAGGGGTCATGCTTACCTGAAAAAAATTACTTTGTGACCTTCTGGCTGTCCCATGATCAGTGTTCATCAAGTACTCATTAAAATATCTGATCTCCTGAGTGGCTCCAATTTCTTTTTATCCCTTCCCTTTCCAGAATGACTCATGTTCACCTTCTGGGGCAAGTTCCAAATTCCTGAAGTTTATTGCAACCTCCAGCACATTGATATTTGCACACTCAGTGCAAATAGGTTATCTTTTTTCCTATTCTTTAAGACTGATGAAAATCACAAGAAGTCAGATTTTCTCTTAGTTGTTCCTTCAAGAATAATTCATAGCAATTGAGCACTAAGTGCCAGCTGTATAAAGTGCACCGATATCAACTAAAAATTCCATCTTTTTCCCCATTCAGTTCTTCAAATTTATATTTGAAGTGCTTTTTTAAGTACTTATAATGATCTTTCTCCAACTCTGTTTCAGGAGGAATGGAAATGTGATACTAATGTTCCTACTGGGTTTCTGGAATTCTTCTTTTGTAAGTCATGATATCTCCTCAGATACCACTTCCTCAGGCAAGCCATACAATGTCAGGGAAGACTGCAATACTCTTGTGTCTTTTTGCAGCGGTAACAATAGACAAGAATTACTTCCAGATACCTTGAATAACTGCTGTAAGGAAGCACTGCTTATCTTTAGCAAAATCAATGGGAACCTAGTAATGCAAGCAGGTCACTGATTTCTGTGGGTATAAAGCATGTTCTTTGCCATCATGCGTGCTCTGTAGCACTGTATTTCTGGTTTATGTACAACCACAAAAAATTGACATGGCGATGCCTGTGCAATACACATTCAGACTATCCCTCCTAAAGTAGATCTCGCAGTTAGCTTGACAAAAGAGGGGTCTCGGGATACAATGCTCAAAGAAAAAAAAGAGTCTTTGAAACGTTGCACTTCACATTCGAGACGGAAAAAGACACAACTTTGAGAACATTTGGCTGAGCATTCATTACATTTTCATATAAAGAAAATAACTTATTCTTCCATGAAACTCTCTAGATTATTATCATGTGCTGCCCTTTATTAAGGCAGCACCATTACCACATTCTTCTCATTTCTAATACTCAGCCTCACAAGCCATTAAGAGCAACTCCCAGTGCTGCAAGTTTAGATACCAGTGTCATAAACCAGTCACCAGCAGCTTATGGTTAATATCTTTATTATTTTCAGCCACAAATACAACTTCCATAAACAAAAAATATTGAATGAACTTTTTCTAAGCACAAATATGGAAAGAATTTTGCCTGCCTTTACAGAAGTCTTTTCATCATTGTTAAATGTTTCTGGGTAAAGGAAAGGGATGCCCTTGCCAGCATCTACCACAAATGATACTATAACCATCAAGATAAACATCCATATGCCTCAAGTCAGAGCTGCTTCTGAGTGTCAGAACGCATGCATGAATTCCTAACCAATAGCTATTGTTTGGATTCATTAGAAGAAATATCATGTGTTTGTTTCCAGAACTTGCACAGTATAACGTCACAAGCAAAAAAAAAAATACAACACAGTTGATACATTTTTCTAATAAGTGGCCTTAGTTTTTAAAGGTACTTTAAACTGATCATTGGTCAGAAACACATTTCTGCATATGGTTAGCATCTTTTAGCGTTCAAAGCAAGTCTCAAATACTCCACATTTGACTGGAAAAACTGGCACTTGGCATTTTTAAATTAGCTTCTGAGCAGTTACATGAAATTGATTTCTTCATCAGAATCACAAGAGTTTTCCTTGCACAGAGGCTTGAAACAAATATATCAAAGAAAAACAGCTTGCCCAAGTCCCCGCCCAGTCTGATTGGCAGCACTTCCCATTTCTGCTCAGACCACGGATAAATTCACCAGCCTTCAGAGAGATACCAGACCTGTTTCTGACAGACCTTGAACCAGACTATAAAACCATTAAGCTGCTGATTGCGTAACTAGGCAGTAGGATAGCTGTACACACCAGAATCTATAGCTTTATATTTCAAAGTATCGTCGTCCTGCCTTCAGTGTATGTCAGGAACTCCTAAAAGCACAGCCAGAGGCCTTGCTTATTCTCCTTAGCCCGCATAAGAGGGCTTGCTCCTCAGTTTGCAGTGTGCTCATCTGCAGAAACCCACTGGCGTTTGTTGTGCTCAGCACCCACATGAAGCCATGAAGAGCTGTTGTGAAATGTAAGTCGCGTAGAGAGGCTGTACTCTCCCTCACAGTAGATGCAAACTGTTCCATCCCCTACCTGCACCAGAGGCATACCGAGCATTAAACAGTATTTGCACAATGCTATGAATGGGCAAAAGTCTATTCAAACACCTCTCTGAGCTGGTCAAAGTCCCATATGTCTGTTTCAGGGGAAATTCCAACATTTCAGGACTATTCCTTGAGTTCATTATTTGATTGAAAGAAAGAAAAAAATTCAGATGTACCTGCTCTTGACAGGACGTTCTTTCTAATTCCCCAATGAACTTTTTATTAAAGTAACAGAAATAGAAATGGATTCTAGAACAACATGTTTCAATTTGTTTCAAAATTTATTAAATAATGTTTAATCAGAAAGAGGTAAAAAATCAACTCCTGTGAAATATACCCCAGTGAAATTCAAAGGACCTGTAAAAAGACTATAATGAAAGAAATATGAGCTCCCGCAGTAGTACAATTCATTGTTTACTACCAGAGTCTCTTTTTGAAGCCACTAAAGATGTGTGAAGAAGGACAGAGAAATACCCAGAGAAGCATTTAGCTTAAGCACTTTGGTACAGTGACAAATTTCCCCATTGCTTTTTCAACTTATCTTCTAGATTACTTGTGATTGATTATAAAAATCATACGGTACAAGTTCTGGCTTACAAACATGAACTTCATATGCTCAGAAGGATTAGCAAAAGACATTTTGATTCATTTTCTCCAAGGAAGAAAATATTTTTTTTATACTCTCTGTCCAAATTCAATCAGGAAAAGATATATTGGTGGCTACATACTGCAACAGTATGGGAAATTGGACTGCTTATTGTTTCAGGCCCAGGCCACCCAAGATTTGAGAGGGTTTGGCAGCTTTCAGAATATATCACATGAGAGACTGGTGAAATAATAGACAAACAAAACAAGAACAACCCAGATGGCTGTGCTTCCCTCAGTCACAAGGCAACGGCATCAGAGCACCCTTTATTCACACAGAAGTATTTTCATTTTTAAAAGGGTAGATACTTTAAGTGTCCACCTTTCAAAAAGTCTTTGCATGGATTCTGCTTTTACCAAAAATAATGTTTTCCTCACATATCCTGAAAGGAAATTTATGTGATTTCTATAGAAAAATCTCAACAAAAATAAAATCAGCCACAACATAACAAGATCTATCTCCAGCCTCTTTCCTGTTTTTCTCTCATACAAACATCAGATGCAGGAATGTGCAAATGCAGAAAGTATGGAATTTGTTGGGCTACTCCAAGTATTTGGACAGTTCAGTCATCAGCCCATGTCTGAATTTTCTGGTAGCTTTAGCCTTTCTGTGTCTTGTTATATTCATTTTTATGTAATTATAAGGCTGCTCATTTTAGCTATATTGTATTCCCTCCGATTCATTCATTAAGAAAAACTGAGCATCAAGTACTGAAAAAAAGTTTACCCTTTTTCGCAATATTCCCCAATAACAACCATTCTGACTTCCAATGCCAGTTTGCTTCCATGACTTACACTCTGCTTCAGTGCATCATCTCTGTTTAAAGTCACATATCTTTACAATCACCCTTTTTATGCCACACTGCTACATGCTCAGATCCAAACTCTGGGCAACTCTGACTTACATACAGGGCTGGAAGGTCTCGAAAGGAGATAGCATTTTGACTCAGAGTAACGACTTTGGTAAGTGGCCACATGCCATAAGCAACGCCTTACCCATAGGTATCTGTTTTGATGCACAGATTTACCCATTCCTGATTATTTCAACAGTGCCGATAATTTATGCATAATGCCACTTTCCAGAAAACAGCACTAGAGATGCTTCCTTTTTTTTATCCCCTGTAAAAAACTCGCCCGAATTGCATACTACAGTTGTATCCATCCGCATGTCCACAGATGTGCTCTCTAAACTGAGTTTTTATTCATCCTCCTTTGTTACCTTCCCTGGCTTTACAAGCCTGCATATGTTCCCAAAAAACCATTCTCCATGGAGACAGGAACTTCAGGGTTCCCACCAAGTCATTCCTAATCTTTGTTTAGTTTGTATGGCAATCAGGGATATTAAGTTTACATATAATATAGCCAGGGCTGTCTGGATGGAAAAAGACATTTACAAAACCTCAGCACCTGCTAAGGCTGCAGAAGACATCTAGACTATTGTTATGAAGTGACACCCTGTCTATTATATCACTGTCATGATGTGTGCAGCATGGGCACAGGAGTTCACCAGGGCCCCGGGGTTCATGGGAAGGTAGACAATGGGTGCAGATGGCCCAGTCTTTAGTCTTTACAGAGCAACAGCTGTTGTCAAGAGCTGTTGTACTGCTGTCTCAGCCCCAAAGAAGCTGCTGGCCTTCAGCCCTTGACTTAGTAATGACAGAGGTCCTAGGAAGACTTGCAGGCTGGAGCAGGCTAAGCATGATCAATTGCCCAGGAAGATGATAAAGAAAAGGCCTTCTAATGGTTGACATGAAAGACCAAAAACTAACAGAAATCAGGATAGAGAAGGAAGAGAGAGGAGGTAGCCACACTCCCTGGAGGAGCCTGTCAAGTAGGAGAAGAAAATGGACCCAGGTTTGCAAAGCAGTATTTGCTTTTTCTGTAGTTGTGCATCTACTATGAACTGTGCCATGAATACAGCATACACATGATTTGAAAGTGCCTTTGCAAGATAGCTGTGTTTCTTGCTTTCACCATTCATCATGAAGTCATAGAATCACAGAGTAGTTTGCCTTGGAAGGGACCTTTAAAATTCATCTAGTCCAACCCCCCTGCAATGACAGGGGACATCTTCAACTAGATCAGGATCCTCAGAGCCCTGTCCAGTCCCCATAGGACAAAACAGTAGTCCAAAAAGAACAAAGGTAGAGATCCAGAGACAGCACAAAGAAAAGAGGTAAGTTTGTACAAAATTGGAAGAAATTACATGTCAGAACCATAGCTCCCCAGAAGTGAATTGGAGATGGATCCTGAACCCAAAATCTTGCTCAAAGGACATATGTCCCACCAAATCTGAACATTACCCAGCATCAACAAGTTTAAAGATCAACGGGCTGCCTGCTGAAGCTCAGCATAGCAGCTACATGTGTATCCCATTTGGTGGAAGAGGTCCAGTAAGACTGTAGGTTGATTACCAAGCTATATAGTTTAGTATTGTACAGTGTCTCCAGTGATTACAAGAAACTTTTTACAACCTTTGACTTCATATACAATAAGAATAAACCAATCAAGTCAGGCAATTTCCAAAACCTTTCCTTTTTAATACAGTCAAGCTCTACTTGTTAAAGTACCTAAAAATGCCGTATTTTATTCCTGCTGTCATTGCTACTAAGACACTATTCCTCCTTCCGCAGAGGTGTAAAGCCTTTACCTAAACCCTTTAAAAGTGCATAGTTCAGCTTCTTCTATGTTGCAAACTTCCTCTGGACATGACAAACACCTGAGAGATCCTTGCAGCCCGAACCAGACCACAGATACTCTATACATAGCACTGTAAATGAAGACATGCAGAAAGCACTGCGCCTCAGATCATGGCAGTCCTTAACGAGCTGTCAAGCACTTCAGATCTCATGCCTAGCTAAAGCCTGCTTTCCCATAAACCAATTTACCCAGTGAATATTTTCTGCCTAGAGAATAACAGCAGATCCTACAGCCAGAAGTCTTTGCTCAGCCAAGTAAACAGATAACATTGGAGAGTGGCGTTAATTCACCCATAAAGGCATCTGTGCTCCCCAAAATGACAAACAGCAAGTTCATCTACCACAATGGGTGTTCAAGGGAAGGGGTGAAGGGTTGCTAGTATAATAGATCTCAGTGGGAATGGGCAGAAAAGGGCAATTCTTAGATGAATTATCACTTCATTCAGTGAAGCTGAAGTTTATATTTCCATTTCATGTTCTTGGGTTTCCTCTGTGCTAGAGCAAAAGCAAACCTCTAAACCTCACTTGCAGTGTAGGCAAGCAGAGTCCAGTCCCTGCTTTAGTGAGTCTGGAGAAATCTGGGAAGAAAAACTGTGACCTGAAGGAGAGCTGCAGAGAATTGAACCGGTCTCTCACATCTCAGTACCTTAACAACCCAGCTTGTCTCCCCCAAACAGCATTTTTTGCCAAAATAGAAATGCTCTGAAATTTTGGTGCAAAATTGTTTTGTGCTTCTAGAAGCCCAGTACATAACCAGAAGGGCGCACCAGGGTCAGCACTATTATGCATTTAGATTGTTTAGTGTAGCATATGATTTATTTTTTCAAAACAATGTCTATTTTCTTGCTCCACAAATGCTGATTGCTCAGCCCCAATCACCCATTCTGCGAGTTAGACACATGTTGTGAGATGTTTATGCTGGTCACATCCTCTGTGTAAAACTTTTATGGCTTTTTTAGCTTTTTATTGTTATGTATTTGGCTATCGTAGCACTTTAGTGTGGCTGGCCCACCTTAGGCAGCGTAAATCAAGTGGGACAGTAGTGAGTGATGAAGGATTTTATAACCAAGGAACTGGCTGAACTCTTTCCCTGTTAAGACATTTATATTCCCTCTTGTGAAGATGCAGGATATTCCTAAGTCAAGGGAAAGCTGGACTTTTGTCTTCCTCTATGCACGGAATCTCCCGAGATTATTTTCAGCTTGAACTCCTTCTTTATAGAACATGTACACAAACAAGACAACTGCTGAGAACACAGACTCTAATTCTCTAGATACAATATCCTTCTCCTCCTCCTCCTGTTAAATCAACTGCAAATGCAGATTTTCAAGCTGACGCTAATTTTGAAACTCACCTTGATGAGCATCTGTGATTTATAGGACTTCTCTGGTGGTCTCCCATCCAGACATTAGCCACACAAAACCTTGTTTGGCTTTTAGGAAAAGGTGCATCCTGCCCAGGCAAAGATCAACTCTCTAAAGACCTTAAATTTTATTGTGTCCCACCCACCAATTTTCATCCTCACTGCACTTCTTGCTCCTATGTCACATGCGGATCTGTTTATATTCAGTGCAGGCCCCAACAGGACTCCCCACAGTGCATAAAGGGGAGCGGAGTTACACACCACAGAGTTAGGAGTTCACCATGGATTGAAGTTTCTTCAGGACATCATTCAGACCTTACAAAGGGCCACCCTCTAGACTCAGCAAGTCTATCTTTAATCAGGGAAAACAAAAAAAAGCAAGCGTCTACTCTTTGAGATTGCAAAGAAAAGATAAACCAAATGCTGCTTCCATCTCAGTTTGCAGAGCCTGGACCAATTCTTTTAATTGTTGTAAATGTATCATGTTAATAAAATCACATGTAATTTCTTCTTCTCCATGCCAAAAACGTTGTTAGCTCTTTCACACCAGCCCACTGCATCACGGAAACTACTGGACCAACTTATTCTGCCACCTTAAAAATGTAATGCTGAGAAGTATAGCCATCTAAACCAGATGAGGCATACTAGCAGGGATGTGAAACCCTCACACTGATTTTGAGCACTACTGAACTCAGAGGATGAGCTAAACCCAAGAGACAGAAATGGAAGTCTCTCCAAGCTTAGAGCTACAGATTTTGGTGGGCAGCAGTTTCTGCTTGGCTATACCATGTTCTCTTAAGCGGATGCACAGCTTGCACTGTGAAGTGGCTGGCCAAAGGAACGTTTTTCACCCCCAAAATCCTTCTTTATCACTTAGTAAACTGGAAGATTCGTTCCTGAATCAGCCTGTTGCTGATATATCAATTATGAACAATTTCAAAACTGAAACGATTTTGAAACTGAAAGTTATACAGAGAAAGAAAAAAAAATAAAATCAAGCAGCAAGCTTTCATCTTAGCTTGAAGACATCCTACAGATTTGTACTTCTTCCTACACTCTCCTGTCCCCTTGAGTAAGGGAGAGTCACTATTCCTATGCGAGTAACTCGCTATAGTCAGAGGCAGCAAAGAAAAAGGCACACTTACCTAGCACAGTAGTAGAAAAGAAACTAGGAAAGCTCTGATATTAAGCAATATTTGTACTTCTCACTCCTATAATTTGAAGATTTTGGCAAAACTGGGTCATTGTTTTCTTATTTCTCTCCTTCCCAGTTCATATGCACGAGGGATTTTGCACATCCAGTTTCTATGAATAATCTTCTGCTTGTTGTTGTAACCCTTCATGTGTGTCTAAATTTTTTCTTTCACTCTTGCTAACCTAATTCTTCCAGATGTTTGGGAGGTTTTGCATTCTGGCAAGAAGGACTACTACAAGAGGAGCAACAATAAATCCTGTGGGCTTTTTCCTTTCTTCTTCATGTCAAACCAATTGTTGGGATCTCTTTGGCTTCAATTATCATTTCACAATTATGGGAAGTATTGCACAGTGGAAATAATTGCTTAAAAGTTTCAAGTCCTTTGCCTCTTAACAAAATAACAAGCCTTCTTTATTTCCTAATTAGAAGAGTAATGGAACCTTTATGAGTCTTCAGACAGAGTCTAAAAATTCCCAGAAGGAACTGTGCTGGAGAGATGGCCACTGTGGCAGTTTGTAGAGAAATTACGTCATCTGCTGTGGTGGAGAGGGGAAAGAATTTGCCGGGGAATCCAAACAGGCTTTCAGCTGCCCTGAAAAAGCTGGGCAGCTGAAAGCCGGTTTGGATTCCCTGGCAAATAAAATACTCAACATCTCCACTCTACATCACAACCTCCTCTCCTTCTCTAATGGTTGCTCCTCTGCCACCATCTCACTAGATATTTCATCTGGTGGTGTCAGGAGCTGCTGAGGGAAAGGCAGAAAGGATTGAGTGGTCCCTAAGCCCTGGACTGTTTCTCCCCCAAACCCAGCATTCACAGGCAAGAGCTAAAGAGTTTGAAACTGCAGACTAGTAGCCCAGAAAAAAGGCCATGTAACATCTGTCTGTCTCTTATTCATCATCTTCCTGGAAGTAGAAAGGATGAAACCATCCTTTGAGAGTAACTCCAGCGACTGAGCAAAGGCAGGGAATCAGAGCTGATAATTTACACACGGCTTCAGAAAACAAAAACCACCAAAGATTCCTTTGCAGAATCTGAATATGACTTAATTGCCCCAGCATTGATTATGGAAGGTCCCACCTGAAAGCGTGCATATTTAAATTTAAAAAAATAAAAAACTAAAACTAGTTTGTAAAGTCTACTTTTAGTTTGAAGTTTCATGCAAAAATAACCTTGGTGGCAAATGCTGCTTATAGAACTGAAATGGAAAGGCAAAAGAAAAACAAGCCACCCATGGCTTTACAGTTCTGCTTACCAGTTGCAGCTTCACATCTAATTCATCCTGCATAACATTTTCCATTACAGGACACCCCTTTTTCAGTAGCTTAGAAGTTTGCTCACTGTTAACTGTTTGAGTAGAAGTTTCCATGCTATGCATTTCTATCATGTTACCTGACGAGTTTTTTAGGGTTGTTTTCTCTTTTTTTGTTGTTGGGGGGGTAAGATGGGGGCAAGGGGAGGGTGGTTTGTTGTTGCTGGGTTTTGTTTTGTTTTTTTAAATTGAAAACCAATTTTTTTTTAATTTCCAAAAGTTGGAGGAAAATGTTGGACCACCGCAAAAAATGTTCTTGCAGCCATTTCAGGGAGAAGCTCCAGGCTTCAGAGAAGGAGCTTTGCATTTCATAGAAAGTCAGACTCCGCATCAAGGCTTTTCCCATCCACATGTGAAATTTCCTCAATTTATTTCACTCAAAGTCTTGCAAGTGAGAGGCTGACTACGAAAGCACGGTGCTAACAAGACTTCTGACTACATACAGCAGTTTCTTCCGATTATCTCAGTGAAAGAGAGAAAGAAACCATTCGCAACCACTTTCACTAAGCACTAAACATGGCTTCTGACAACCTGGCCTGAGCTTCACACCAAGCACAGAAAAAAGAGAGAAATGGCTACTCAAACCAGTCTCAGAAAAAGCCTACTCTTCCTAAACTGGTACACTTAAACTGTGATTAACAGTAATATCTTCTACCCCAGTACTTGTCCTCAAGGTCCATCTCCTCAGGCTGATCATCAAAAGGGATTTTTTGGTTTGATATCTTCTAATAAGCTCCATCTTCAGAGACTGCCAAGCATTCAGGCTGCCACTTTCCCATCTCTGTCCTTTCCTGCTCTCCTACCACAGGCTGCTCCGGGCAGTGGCACAGCCCAACACATTCCTGTTGGCTGTCTGAAGGCGTTTACATCACCCACATCGGAGTCTTGCAGTGTCAGCCCCCATCCATGAGCTACTGTGAAAGCTTAGCAGCCATCACTCTTCTAAGGTTTCCCTCCCCCCAGGAGGCAAAGATCTGCTCCAAAAGAAAATTAAGGAGCATGGAACAGAACAGGAAGAGGGAAAAAAACACAAACTATTTCTTGGACTGTTAATCAGGAATCTTAAATTATGAGTTTGTCAAACCCATAGCGCCTGGAATAAGATCTGCAAATAACGGTGAAGTGGAGTCTTTGTCTGTGTTTGCCAAGTGTAGGCATTTGCTCTTGCTCCTCTTGACCAGCTTTCAAGAACATTTCAGCTGCAACTACAGGACTGCAAATTTATAGGACTGCATACTTAAACCAGTGTTCACAGTGACTGGGGAGAGATATCTACAATCTGTGGGCTCACACTTCTTAAGCCAATTTACAGGGAGTAGATCTCAGAAGCACATTAAATAACTCACAGCAAGGCCAGCTATTCACTGATAAGAACCTGAAATCCTTAAAAGAATTGTCAGTGTCGAGCTGTGTTAACATATGTAAGTACAATTGAATTCACTGAAGGCTCTGAAGTTCATTTATGACCTTTCTTGGGCATGAACAAGAAGATCAGTCAGTTTTTAATTCTTCCAGCCAGCCTGGCTTTTGCTAGGCTCGAATCAAACTTGTTGCCAGAATCAGCTCAGCTATCTGGCTGGTAAAGCTGGAGTAGGGACAGGCTCAAGATGCAGCTGTCATTATTAGGGAGCCATACTTACTGTGTTTCAATATCTCCAAGTAATATCTCTACTTAGGAAAAAAAAAATACTTGTTTCTGTAGCTTCTAGACAGACCTGCACACATACTTTGGGTTCAGTCATTCAAACATTACAGGCATTATCTTCCTAAAGAAACAAAGCCATGGCCTCTGTGTCCAGCCATACAGAGTAAACACCATCTCTAGAGACACCCTTCATTCTGTGAAATGGTTTTAGGTCAGTCCAAGCTACAATTTAAACCAGATGCACTGGTGAGGTTTACAGTCACAAGTTGGCACCGCTTCATATCAGCCCATTTTAAGGCTCCATTTGTCTCCCATCTCACAAAAGTGTCACTGCTGATTTCATCAAGTGCAGGTAGTAAGCTGCATGTCTAGCTGGAAAACCAGTAAGAGCAATAGCCTGGCTCAGGGCTCATGCTGCCACAGAAATCTTACCTTTTGCTTCTGCTGTTTAATGTTTAAACCATGTAACCCTAATTTTGTTATGTTGCTTTCTACAATGCATTTTTGATTTGGAGAATAAGCAATGAGCCTGTTCCTTATTTGGCAACAGTACAAAGTCACTCTGAACTAGCCACATATTCAGTAATCTAGCCTCAGGTATGAAGTTAGCTACTGGTTGGACATAAGGCACGCGTCTGAGCAGTACAGATCTGGCTGCGCAGTCCAGATCTGCGCTGTTTTTAAAACAAACACAAACGTGCCTGTTTCTGCCTTCACATACACCTGTGCATCTCCCCTGAGCTCAGCATGCGTGTAAATCGGAGGGCAGTCTTGAATCCACATGGTCAGCACAAGAATTGTGCCTCCATTCATTCCTCCTGCCAAAGCCTGGAGGTCCGTGCTGGACCGACATGCTAAACTAATTTTCTGGAATCTGCTTCTGTAGCCCGGCCTGCAAAGCGAGCCTGGGCTGCAGTCAGAGGACACTGCTGCCGAGCTGATGAGCTGAGACTGACTAAATATTAGGGGTCCTGCTTACAAATAGTTACTTCCAAAGCAAAAGAGTAATTTAAGTTAGAGAAGAGGTTCTTTATTCATTGTACACAACGAGCTGTACAAGACCAGCTCTAGGCTATTCTTCCGAGTTTCCCCTACATAAAACACTGAGAGCCTATGGCAGAAAACACACCCATTAGGGAAAAAATGTATTTTAAACACCTGGACTTCTTTGTGGATATCCCCTTCGATACCTCTTCTACTCTGGGCAGATTCTCCGTAGATAGCAAGTTACAAACCCATTTCGATACTGAACCACAATTCTCACTTTACCATGTGATGCCAGACATGATGGTTCTAGCTGGTTTGGGGTCCTCAGCAGTCTTCAAATGACCTCAGACATTTTTCAAGTAAAGGGAAAGCATCTCTGCTAGTAGTTTGTCCTGGGGAATGCTCTCTCTACGCTCCTTTGTGGCACCTCTCCATGGGAAGCCTGAACCTTTCACTACCATTGCACGCGGAACTATCATAGTTTCCAAGCTGCAGAAGCTGGCCAAGTATGGCTGGTTTCTTCATTAACATTGAGTAGACTTTTCTTCAATTCTTCCTACAGAGGACAGCAAGGACTTGATGCATGCGTAACTCATTCAGCAAAATTATTGTACGTTTTACTTGAACAATGACCAGTGATGCTGGACAGTTAATATTCTCTTTTTTAATTTTAATTTATTTGTTTGTATGGAAATTGTCTTCAGGTGAGAACTCTGGAACTTTTGATGAGCCTTAAGCTGGATACTTTCTGTATATCTCTATTTCTTCATTTCACACCTCCCAACGCTTTTCTTTAGTAAAGACAAAAGTCAAAATTCGAAAACATTTCATAAGTTCTTAGAAGACAGAATCCATTCCTCACAGACTCATTTAGGAAGAACTCATCTTGACATAACTGGAGAACTTCAAAGCCCTTAAGCTTTTAGAAACTGTAACTCATCTTTTGAAATATGAAACATGTGTGCCAGACAGTTTTGCCAAATGTTTACATTTTGGTGCATAGCTGAACTGCTTATCAGAAGTTCAAATGCTCTTTGTTCCTAATTTCCCACTATTATTCAGACTACATGCTCTGTTCAAACAGAGTAACACCCTTTGGCCAGGAGAACCAACAATGCTTCTGTCTCACATGGAGCAGACCAAGGAGATCCAAGTGCTCAGTACTCATACTGTAATTCCAGAGTAGAAAATCAGTGATTTCTCCCTGCATTTTTAACTTTATTATAACCAAGACTACACGCAGAGCAATGTAAACTCTTAGAATTCAGGGAAACCTTATAAGCACCTTCTGCAAAATAATGAAGCGCCTCACCTTGGTACTTCAATACTGGAAAGTGTCTGAAATGTTTGAATTGTGCATCCCAATTCACCCAGTAGCGTTTCACTCACTTCTTACGGCAACAGCTCTCACAGGATTTTCCTACCCTGTGAAATCCCAGACACGTGGCTGCCTTCTCTCTCTGCTGCTACAGGATGAGAACTGTCCTAGATTTTAGTTTAAGAGGAAGATAGGCACCTCCTGAGGATTATTCATTCTACTCTGGGATAGAGACTTCCTCTGGAAGTACTACTGATTGTAGAGGAATCCTGGAACAGGAAAGTCAGTCTAGATACTTATTTGGGCCCTCAAGTTCAACAAGCTGAACTTCAGAGTAAGTGGTGGACCCTATGCTACCCAGTGAAGTGAAACATCAACCACAAAGTTCTCACCATTTGTTTCAGTATTCTGGAAGATACAATAAAAGAGGATGACACCCGTGATTTTGAGAACAGGCATGGCTTCTGTTGTGTCATGACAGTAATGCAAAGTGGGATTTAGCAGGCATAAACCAAGAGGGGAAGAGGCAACAGGGTAAGAAATGACATGAATACGCACCTTCTGGAAGACAAAAACAGGACTGCGGATAAAATGTTTGTAGTCTTAACGAAAACGCCCTTCTTGTGGGTGATCATTTTAACTCAGAAAAATAAAGGGGAAAGGGAAATTGTTACAACAGCTTAGTCTTGCAAGGAGAAGATTAGCATAACTAGAGCAGAAGAGGTCAAGTCAGCAAGTATCAGCAGGAAATATGAGACACACATTAATCATTCTCGTTTCCAGACACAACGTGGAAATAGTCTATGAAAATATGTCAACAAATTATTTGCATGTAAATCAGCAAAGCCACAGTGACTTCAGAGGAACTCCCTCCATTTATCCCAACAGCCCATCAGGGCAACAGACAGGATCATCTCCCTTCCAGGACTTCTGACAACATTTGTGTTTGCTTGAGAGAGAACAGACATTATCACATATTCAGGAAAGGGCTTTCTAGGACCGAGAGCGGTAGGGTATCAGAGGAAAGGAAGCTGCTGACAACTGACATATCTACAGCATGCTTTCTTAAAGCCAGGCTGGAGATTTTCCCACTGCCTGCTTGCAGCAGCAATAGCTGAAAGCGGCTCGCTCTTACTCTGGCCACACACAAGAAACCTGAAACTGTGCAAAGCGAGAGAAGATACTGTGAGCTGCCCATGGAAATCAGATGCAGTGACAAAATAAGCTCTATATGGATATATGACCTTTCCTTCCTACTTCATTTATTGTTTTATTTGTGTATTGCCCTGAGTAGACAATGACCATCCTCAGCTATTTTGAATTTTTCTTATTTCAGCAGCTACCCAAAATCTAAACATATTTGTAGGTGCCTTAAGGGTATCTTACTGCATTTAGCCATTAAATTAAGAAAAAGAAAATTAGAAATACAGTCTTTACAGAAGAGAGGTCTTGTCCTTACAGAAGAAAGTATGTTTAATTTTTTCCTCACTGATTATGACAGAAGCCGACCAAAGATTCAAAATCTTTGTCTTCACTGAGCTTTGGAACAGATTCTGTGGGATTACAACTGCATTCACATCCCTCCCTCCAAATCCAAATGCACAGCAACATAATGAATTTACTAAGTCAGAGATCTGATCACACTTCAGCCACTCTCCTGCTAAGGTAAAATTCAAAGAGGAGATCTAAACAACATTTAACATAAACAACAAGAAAAATATTCCTGACAGGAATTTACTGGAGGGAAGAGCACATATTCATACCCCAACTGGAATGTAAAATAGACAAAACTAGATTCTCTAAGACAGTAAGAATACAAAACAACTTTTAAATCAGAATAACACAGCAATGGCCTTTCAGAACTTGCTCGACTAACAGAAGTGTTGAACTGGCGACAAACTCGTTATGTTGAGCTGTCACTAAGACTGCGGACTTCAGGGGAGACATGAAGTAGCAGGATACATCCACTCACACAAAGCTCACTGAGAGGTCAGACCCTAAAGTAAGTCTTCAGAACTCAAACTGTTCTCTAATTGCAGTAATTAGAAGTTGTGGGTAAAGGGAAACACCAAAGAATACTGCAAGCACCATTATAACTTTCTTTCCCTTAGGGCTGGCAGCTTTTTAATGCTTTGTCATACTGTCTTTAATTAGCTCTCCACAAGCTTTGCATAGGCTTTTAAGCTATATTTAGACATAGCTAGAGCCACCAGGACTTCTAGCACATTTTTATTTTCACAACACAACTTTGATGCATTGTGTCTCACTCAAAAGAGCTAATAAAAACACCTCTTTCCTCACCATCCCAGAACCAGAACAGATTACCCCAGTGTTTCCAGAGATGACAGCTGTGACAAAACTAGTAGAAATTAACCTGACTAATGTATATAGACAGACAAATGAGAACCACGTGCATTGCTCTGGGTGTGTGAAAATGGAGGGGGAAATATTAGATAGAAATATAAAATCTGCCATAACAAATTATACTATTTGTTGGGTGGTGAAAGATCCTGCTTTAGACGTGAGCAAGGTTTATGCTTTAGGTGAGGAGAAGAAACAGTTAGAACTCCATCATTTATTGACTGTTAAAGAAGGATGGTGGTGGAGAAACATTGCTTTAGAACTGTTACAAAACAGACCAACCAACCAAAAACCAACAAAGGATGCTGGGGATGCTACTATTGTCACTTGATCCTTGAAAGGTTACCAAGTGGGGAAAAAAGCAAAAAAATGCAGTCAAACAGCATAAAATGTTGGAAGGTCAATACAGAGCAATATGAATTCTGAAAAATAATTTTTATTCTGCAGTGATAGAACAATCTCCACAAGAGGTTCTCTCAAGCAAGCATTCCTCAACAGTTTCCTAATCTCTCTCCAGAAAGGTTTTCTAATCTGTCTAGAAAGTGAAGTTCTTATACCCATTTTGCAAATAAAGAGCTTCAGATACAGAAAGAGCTTAAAGGCTACTCCTAAACTCTTTAGCAGAACTGGGAACAAGCTATCACTATCCTAACTTGTGTACCATGACAAGAATACTCATCTCTTCCACTACAGAGGGTAACAGACACTTATGGGTGCTCTACTCAGTAGATGTTACACAACAATTGGTAAAGCATGAGACATCCATCCAGCTAAGACTAAAAAACAGTAGACCAGTGCTATCCATGACAGTACTGCCAGATAAAAAAAAAAATTTCTACCATCATAACAGAAAAAAAACTAGCCTAATTGATGGCATCACAAGCTGTCTAATAAATGGCTTGAATTATTTACTGGCATTGCAATAAAGCAAATCCACTTAGAGGCATATGAGTAAAAAGGAAACCCACAGTTTTCCAGACAGATTTTCCAGACAGTATGTCAAGTTCCCATAATATTGTTCTACACACTTTTGCAGTTCCTTTTCTGTCTTCATAGTCAAGGGCGTAGCTACCTGGAATACTGAGGTAACATGCAGTGCCAGCTTCATGATCTTTATCGTGAAGAAAATGTAGAAGTAGCAGTCAGGGAGACTCAAGGTATACAAGTACGCATTGTTTGTCAGATCTGCTCATGTCTGGAAAGATGGCAACTGCCACAAATACTTAATCCTCTGAAGCGAAATCATCACTAGCATTTCTGCAATTACACGGTAACATTTTGGGCTGAAGAAGAGTTATGTCAACACTGAGTACTACTGAACACAGCGAAAATTGTCAGCACTAGGAATCTTCTCCCAACTATTAAATCATTCTTCAGCAATTTTATTTTCAGCAAAAATACCCTGACCGTCAGCCTCTTACTGAAGTCTACACTTCACAATGATTAGACACCCACATCCTTTGACAAGATTTTATTGCTCCTCTGACTCATCAGATGAAAATGCTCCCTATGAAATTCAAAGGGAGCCAATATGTTGCTTTATACACAACACCCAGCTGCAGAGCACAATTCTTTCTACACTTTAACAAAAATGAAAACCATAACCAGGAAAACCCTTGAAACCAAATAGCCCAGGAAGTCCGGAAGGGAGTAACAGAACTCAAGCAGCGCTGAAAAAGTTGTAATTAGAATGCAATATTATCAGACATTTTTACCCATTCAGTAAGATTTTTGTGCTGTAGTTTAGAAAGAAAAGCAAGCTTCACCCCTTCACAGTGTCCTGATAATTTTACATTTTTCCCAGACTTCCTAAAGGTCCTCTGACATAGCACAGAACGCTGGAGTCCTAAGTGAAAGAACACAAAGCTGATTTTCTGCACTTAATTGATTTTCCTTAAATATAATGACCACGGAGGTGGGAGGCCAGCTGGCTCATGAGATTAGTAATGGATATGAAATATTTCCACCCTAAGTCAATGGTTCAAAACTGGTCCAAGGCAGTGCATGCTTTGAAAGCCATTTGGTGACCTATGTGAAATGAGCTGGTGGCCTTTGTGGATCTCCTGCTAGGCACATGTCTATGTTACAGTTCACTTTCATGTTTGAGGTCTCTGCAAATACTCCAAAAGGAAATAATCACTGACATTTAATTGTAACGTACGCAATGGGTGTTTTTGTAAGACAAGGAACAAAAAACTGCTGTTCAAATCTGAGCTGTATGGAAGTTTGAATTGATGGAGTTTTTGCAATAAGGAGGGATGAACTGAAAACATGTTGAACTGAAAACATGCATAAACCCATATTCTAAACACATCTTGCTTTACACACTACCTCTCACTGTAGTGAGTTTCAAGGCATTTCAGACAAATACAGGAATTGCATCTGTCACCACTGAAACAGATGCAACACAGAGCAAAGGAAAGGAATTGTTTAGCAAGACAGCACCAAACGACTGGCTATAAAGAGTGCAAGGAGGAGGAAGATGCAGAAACAGCTTTAGCTAGGTGCAGCATAAGCCACTGAACGAAAATTTTCTCCGTTCATTGAGATGTTACGCTGCTAAACTAGAGAAAAATGTTATAAACTCCATTTTACAACTCCTCCAACACACTGTTTTTCCCCCCAGCACCAAATCCCCTACCAACAGTCTGATCTGGTCTGTCCCCCAACAACATACTGAGATACTTAGTTCTGAGTTGGAAACCAGAGTACTGTCTACCGACCAAGACACCTTCCTGTAATTTTGATGTCTCCCATCCAAGCAGCTTCAGATAGCCCTCTTCTGGTGAGTTCCTGAAGACCTGAGAATTTTAACACCAGCTTACGGGTAGGTAGACAAATGCATGGAAACCTTCAACAATCAGGACATATCACTCTAGGCATGAATGCTCTATTGCTTCTGTAGAAAAAGAAAGCAGTCAGCATCTGGCGGCAGGTTTTTCTTTCTTTGCAAGGGGCAGCCCATATGCTAGAAATGAAGCAATTCTTAGGTTGCCAAGCAAGTTTCTCATACAGCAGTAAGAAACTTCTGCTCTACTGAAGTTTGAGTTCAATGACCAATGCATCAGACTGAAGACTTCTTGAATTATCCACCCAACTGGAGTGAATGAGCATCAGTAACATCTGGCTCAAGTCTGAGCTTTACAACTGATGTTACTGATTTACAGAGAGACTATACTTTGTAATTTTAATGTACTTCTCTGCTAACACAAAAAGTTGGCTTATGAGATGTTATCGTTGAGGAAATTTTTTTCCCCTGTAGCTAAATCATGCACATGAACTCCTCATAACATCCAGATACAGAAACCCATCTTCCTTCAAAAGGGATTTCACGCTAGTATAGAAACATGTGGAAGGGAAAACAAACTCTCACTACATCCGTGATAGCCATTTTGTATTTAAATACATCAAAACTCCAAAGCTTGGGCTAAATGATAGTTGCCATCATTTAGTTGCCCAGGGTTAGAAACAGTATTTTCAACAGGGATAATCAAAGTTTGGTCCTGGTGTGAGCCAGTAGTGTGCATGTTACACTGATGAGGGTCCACTTGACAATCTCGAGCAGTCTTCCCACTGTATCCTGGTAGCCAAAAGGGCTCAGGCCTACATGTGTCAGGGATGTCTCCTTCACACTTGGCGCTTTGATCTCTCAAGGCTCCAAAGTCTGACTGCCTGCAACAAGGGAGTCCTCATGGCCAACCAGGCTCCCCTGAAACCTCTTATAGCAGTACGAGGAGGACAAAAATAAGCTAAGTTAATTCTCAAAGAGTAAAGTTTAGCATCCTTATTACAAAATGAGAAACAGAACAACAAAAGTAGAAGAAAAAATCTACTACAGAGCAAACTTATGAAGCAAGCTCATCCTTGGCAATTTTATCTTGGTTGCCATTCAACAAGGCAATTAGTTCTTCTCCTATCTCCTGCTTTTGTAGGACCACCTACGCCTACAACTTTTCACTTCCTTGGTCATAGACTTTGTCCTCACAACAGCTCAGCAGAGCTAGCGCAAGCTTTGTGCCTCACCTTTTTGACAAAAAA
>Ga0181612_129007_pt1 | contig 25575 bp, 24 predicted proteins | sample HoacroProtozoa21_FD_119630 | JGI IMG/M metagenome (GOLD analysis project Ga0181612, IMG submission 119630) | Hoatzin crop microbial communities from Cojedes, Venezuel. Combined Assembly of Gp0051906, Gp0051904, Gp0051908
CCAAAAAAAACCCTCACAAGCAAACAAATAAACAAACAAAACCAGAAAAGGCCAACCCACAACCAAAGCAAATCTTGGTGCTGGAGCTTAACTGACAAGCGCGCAGTGGGAGACAAAGAGCAAACCTGTCTCTCTGCTGGTAATGGTTTGCTTGGGGTATGTGTGAAAGGTGAAGTAGTTGCTTGCAGTTCCTGGCTGTGCCATAGGCTTCCAGTTCGTGTAATGGCAGTGGTGATAAAAGACAAAGATTGTGCACCTGAAGGTTTGCTGATTATTAGCCGTAAGACAACTGCTGAAATCCTGTTCTGAACAGAACATACAGCAAAAATTTCTCTGGGTTAGGTGGCTCTTAGGTTTAAGCGCACAAGAAGGTTTGCATGCCTGTTCTGTATCTCCTGGAGGTATTATTTCTGTGCACAGCTTCATTTGGTTTGTAGTTTGCCCTGTGGTGGTGCACGCTTTTTGGGAACGATGGCAACACGCTGAAAACCACTACAGGAAGAGTCTCCCTATCCCTTGTGCTCGGGCTATTTTATATGGTGCTCTTAGTGTCTAAGCAATTCACCTGGGAATGATCTTGTCTATATAAGCAGAATTTTACCATTAGGGTATTCAGGGTTCCATAAAGAGAAGAAGTGGAATTAGAACGACATTGATTGAGCAGTGTTTCTGGGGAAGGCAGAATGTGAATTTAAATGGAACATGAAAAGTAGAAATAGAAGTGGATGACAACTCCTTCTAGGTCTAGAAGTTTGGGAAGTCATTGTTGGAATCTCTGCTCTTATTAATGGTGGTGGTTTTATTGTGGGAGTAAACCAGCCCCCAGCTGCAAAAAAGAGAGGAGGCACTTTTGATTCAAAACGTCTTTAAAAGCTCTATTAAAGTTTAACATATAATATTAAAACTTTCAGGTTTTCACTGGAGGTGAGCATCTTGATTTGGGTTTCATCTTGGCTGTGGACAAATGTGAGCGCCCCAATAGACAGTTACTTATGGCCAGTGAGAAGGATTAGTACATAAGGTTTTGGAGTTTGAGGCATGTTTCAAAACATTTATTTAGACCTTCCTCTGATATAGTAGAATTGAATGGCTGTAAGTTCTTTTGTCTAAAGGGTTGGGTTTTTTTTAAACACAGAAGTGTATTCATTAGTCAGTAAGTGCATATGTTCTTCTTATTTCCAATTAGTGCAGTTTATTCTGCACAAAGAACATAGAATGTGCAGTCCCATTTCAAGGATTGCACCTCTATTAAAGTGCTGGTAAAGTTTCCTCTTAGTTCCCTCAGGTAATAGTAATGTACCTTGCCAGTTGCTTGAGTGCTGGACCTGTGGGGACAAATGAGGAACTTAATCCTTGCAGATTTAGGAGGTCAGTCTTCCTTTGAAGTTTGAGATTAAACAACATTTTTCATAAAGTGTATAGCTGCGGACATTCTCAAACTGAAACTTTGTCCCATTTATGGCAGTGGGAGTTGTGCTTCCAAAGGCGGGTTTTTTCATCCTCAGCAAGCAGTGTAATCATCCTGTTTTTAGAGATCTACATGTAGTGCTTGCCACTGTGGTCCCTGCACACCCACCCTACAGCATCATGGGTTATTTTTCAGTTGGAATGGCTCCCTTGCAAAAGCTTCTGACCAGAGGTTGAGGAGCACTTGGTACTTTTTCACAGCGTCACAGAAGGGCTGAGGTAGGAAGGGACCTTTGGAGATCATCTAGTACAAAGCCTCTGCTCAGAGAAGGGTCAGCAAGAGCTCGTTGCTCGGGGACACGTCCAGTTGCATTTTTAAGATACCTAAGGATGGAAACTCTGCAGCCTCTCTGGGCAACATTTTCCTACTTCTTTCATTCTCTTTTTAAAAACTAGACCTAAGAGACGAATAAGGTTTGGCAACGATAAGCTACGAAGTTAGCTAAGAGTTGTATGAATGTGAATGAAGAGTTCTTCTGGTTTCTCTTATCATGAATGAGATCTTGTTTCCATGACTTTTCGCATGGGTCTGTCTTTGAAAAGTTGCTGATGAACACGCAGAAGTATAGGAGGTTGATTAGGACTGAAAGACCTCAGATTGTGTGGAGTAACTGAGGGAGGAAAAGAAATGAGTTGCCTGAAGTGTGGTGGCTGCAGTAATGGGTAGGGTGCTCTTCCACGAGCCTTCCGAGGCTGGGTGCTCTTGAGCTTGCTTGCGTTGTGAAGCTCTTTTGGCCTTTGCGTTCCTAGCCGAGGGGAGTGAGAGTGTGAGGCAAAGAGAGTTTGTGAGGGTTTGGGACGGTCTATGAGTGTGAGAAACAGTAGTTCTGTATGCTGCCTGACTGAAAACACATCTGCGATGTGGAATAACATAAATTATTCCAGCAGAAACTGAATTAGTGCCAAATTAATTAGAATTTTAAAATTAAGTGTAGTGTGTGGGCCAGGGAATGATTTAAATTATATTCCCAGAAGTAAACCCCTTAGTATTAGTCATTTCATCGTTTTTAAGAGCATGAAAATTACTGAACTGCTCCTTCTTTTTTTAACTTTCTTTTTTTTTACTTTGTTTTGTTTACATTTTCACTGAGGTACATACTCCTTGCGCTGTAGACCCTCTGAGTGTCTGTAGTACATCACAGGTGTTTGCAATATGATTTGCATGTATATAAAAACCCTTTTGAATAATTTAAAATTATTTTATGGGTCAGTACTTGAAATTATCCTTGCTTTTCCAAAAGTAAAGTCCGTAGTTGTATTTCTTATGCTTGCAAGCTGCTACAGATGTCTTTGCTCTTCAGAATCATGCCCAAGGAGGAAGAAAAGTTGTACAGACTGATGAGTGGCGGAAGAGCTCTGTGGAGGAAAGGCTGGAATATGCTCTCATAAAGGTGAGTCTGTGCAGAAAATTGTCCTACCCATCAGCTCTGAGACGTGATCTCAGCTCAGACTTTAAGGGACACTTTTGGCTTTAAAAATACTTCAACTGCCATTATTTTAAAAACTACTAATTAATAATGAAGAATGAATAATATATTTAATATATTTAACTTTAATAACAGAGGAAATTGTCATGATTTGTCTTTCAACTTCACAAGTGAAGTCTTTGACCCTTAATATTTTATTCCGCTGGTGTTGGAAGAAACATATTGCTTTTGCTTTGTAACATCTTGATTTTTCATCCTAGGGGTTTTTTTGGTCCTTTAACAGTATTGCACTGAGTGCTGAGGAAGCAATTTTTGAATGTTTGTTTTTTCTTATGACATGGTTAAGAAAAACAAACCAATCTGTTAATACTGGGGACTCTTGCTTTTGAATAACTTTGTACACCTAAGAACTACAGTGGTTTGTTTCCTAAGAAAACTTATTTTAAATATGCATTTGAGGTATTCTTAAAGGCTAGCAGTATCTGAAGCATCTGTACTTCGTTGTGATTTTTTGGCGGGGAGAAGGCAACTAAATAAAAGCTGTATCTCTAGCAAGATAAAAACTTCTCTCTTTTTTTTTTTTTTTTTTTTTTCCTAGGGCATTGAGAAGTATGTTACTGCAGATACAGAAGAAGCAAGATTAAATCAGGAAAAATATCCTAGACCTCTAAATATAATTGAAGGGCCTTTGATGAATGGCATGAAAATCGTTGGTGATCTTTTTGGTGCTGGAAAGATGTTTCTGCCTCAGGTAATGAGAAAATGATTTCATATATTTTCCTATTTTGCAAAAACTAGCATTGTAAAATGTAGCCAAAACATTCTGTGCTGGCTGTTTTTTCAGATATAGCACATAAATTGTGAAAATTCAGGTGCAGCTAAGAAGCAGCCCTATTTTTCTTTACTTTGGAACTTGACTTTCTCTATGTAGTTTTACATGCTTGTTTCCTTTCTTCCCGAGTGTTTTTGATTTATTTGAAAGGCGGTTTTAAGTCTGGGCCCATGAAAAAGAGCAAGAGAGAAAAAAGATCCAAACAAAAATTGCTGTGTTTAGTACCTTCGAAATCTGGGCCTGTTTGTAGCTTCCGATTCTGTTGCGAGGGGTCCGAGAGGTTGCACTGTGAAAGCAAGTGTTGTGTTTAGAGCCTTAGTCCAGTGAGGCCAGCAGCCTCTGCTACCACAGAATCCTCCACAAGGCTGGAATCTGGGTTTGCAAATGAAGTTTTGTTTATTGTTTGAATGGGTGTAAAAGAAAGCTAAGAGAAATCTGAGGCTATTCCTATACCTGATCTTTATGGTTTATTTCCTGCCCCCTCCCCCCCTCTGTTTATCTATGCAGGTGATAAAGTCTGCTCGAGTTATGAAGAAAGCAGTTAGCCACCTTATTCCCTATATGGAAAAAGAAAGAGAGGAAAGGAGAGCCCAACGAGGCAGCACAGAGGAAGAGGCAAGACACAGTCCTTTGTGCTGTAACTTTCGTAGCATGCCGTGACAAAAATTGAAATTATTTTTTGCTTATGACGTTTATGCAGCTTTCATGCTGGAGAGCTCATGCAGTCATATGGAACCTGACAGTGTTAGCATTATTTGAAGTAGGTCTGAAATTCATAAAGTGCAGATTTTGTGGAACTCTGCTTGCTGTACGCCTAAGCTGTTGTCACAAGTTTCCTGAAGGATGCCATAAGCCTTTGTAAGCCCTTTATACCAGCATTACCTATTTCTTGTATTTTTGTGGGTGTTTAATTCTAGTGTTATTTTTTCATGGTACTTCTAACTTCATGACAATTTTTGCAGTTTTCTTCTACTACTTTCCGCCCTCAGTGAACTGTGGAGCTCCTTTTTGCATCTTCAAAGCCTGTTTCTGTGTTTCTCTTTACTCAACTCTTCCCTTCCCTCTAGCCCTGACCATTCTCCGAGCTACACAAACAAATTCTTCCATCCTTTTTCTTTGTAGATGGTGACTTCAAGACCTCTTGTTACGATAGAGGAGTATGCTCATTGCATATGTAGCCAAAACCAAGTTGCAGGGCACAAGTGTTTATGAGAACAGGATCTGAATATAGTTGTCTTTTCATATTTGTGTTTTTCCACCAGTTTCTGAAGACTACTTTTTATATAATATATGAAATATATACAATTGAAAATATGCAATGATTTTCAGATTCTTGTGAACCTTTCCTTTGTATCATTTCCTGTTTCACAGCCGACAGTTGGTGATGCCTGAGGGTAGTTTTATCAATTACCTGTGCATGTACTTTAAGTAGTTTCTTCCAAATTTGGTTAATGGAATATGTGGTAGGAGCATTGGGAAATGAAGATATAGGATGTCCCTTGTTTGTCTATACTGACAAGATTCTATTCAGTAGAAAAGAGATAAATTGGACAAAATCCTCTTTTAAATACTCATGTCTGCTGTTTCCTACTATGTTTATAGTGTGACAAGTGCTTACAATTTGGGTTGTTAAATATTTTTCTTCTTTTCTTATCTTTGGCTGACTCTCGACTTTAGATTTGATGTACATTTACTTTTCTTCAGTCTTGTGGAACCTTGCCTTGTCTTCATGAGTTCTCAGAGACAATAGCTATTACCAGAATCTGGTACTGAACACACACCCACAAAAAAAGGCCACTCTTTCTCTAAACTGTGGTATTTTTGTATTTCCTTTGGTTTCCCTTCTGTAGATTTTTGAGTTGTTGCAAATTCTTCCCTTGTAATCTTCTTACACTGTATCTTTCATTTTACTGTGGATCTGTTGTGTGATTGTCCAGCATAAATGTAATGAATACAGCAAATAATTTAGAAAGAAAAATGACCTGATAATCAAACCTAACTAATCTTAACAGAAGAAGAATGCCTAGGCTCTTTTCCCATGCTCTTTCTGGATGTGAACAAGGTGTCTTCTCTCCAGTATTTCAAGCAGATCTGTTCTCTGGCTGTCATGAGTCACCTTTCTATGTGTCATCTCTCTCCTGCTCATGCTGTTCTTTTTTATTGTAATTCAGATGACAGTGCCGGTATTTGGCACCTTCTGGTTAGTTCTGCTGCTATTTGAGGTCAGTGAAAATCATTACACCGTTGCTTCCATGAGCACTGGATTAGGATCTACTGTGAACCCGCTGGCACTTAATTCTCTGGCTAAAAAGTGAAGTGGAATTTGAAAGTTTCTTAAAAATATAGCAAGCACTCTGAAGAGATTGTGAGATATTCTGTGTGGCTGGGAAGAGCAGGAGGGAAAAAGTAGGGCCCCTGTCCTCCTGCTTCTACCTTCTGCTGGGCAAGGGATGTAGTGCCTTCCTTAAAAAAGAAAAAAAGAAAAAAAAAAAGTGGCCACTGTGTAGAGAATTGGTGAGAGAGGGAAAAACAGCTGCATCTATCTCCAAAGCTCGATGTTAACTTGAAGGAAAATGATTTGCAAACTCTGGTAGCTGATCCTTCTGATGTTACCCAGGCTACTGTAACCTCTGGGGCAGTTTTAGTCACAGACTGCCAGGAAATGCAAAGCGTTGATAGTTACATTGGAGGTTAAATAGCTGTGGCTGTGGATCGCTATCAAGATTAAAAAAAAAGAAGCCCTTTGGCTGTGTGCCCAGAACTTGAGGACCTCCTTGCTTGAGACAATTGAAATCACAGTGTGCCCTAAATAGGGTTTATTTACAATACTGTGTGCTCTGGTCCTTGTTGTTTGCTGCGCAGCACGGATTTTCCTGCTTCTCATGTACAAATCCAATTTCTTTTTTTTTTCTTGCATATCAATCACTAAATCATCAGTAGTTATTGGGTATGAGACATGTGGGCAACGCTTTTTTTTCTTCCCTTAGTCCTTGATTAATCTCTGTCCTCATTTTTCTCTCACATCCCAGCAGTGTATTTTCAGCTGCAAATTTTTTTATTGATGTACTGAGATGGCTGACTTACACACCTCCATTTTACCTTCTCTGTTCCCCAGTCTTCTGTAAAACAGGAGCACTGGGAAGATAGCAGATTTTAGTAAACAGCAGCATTGGTGAGGATCCAGGGGTTTTATTCAGCAAACGCATTAGGGCCGTGGGAAATGCTAATATCACTCTTGGTAATATATAAAGTTTTTTTTCCCCTGGAAAATTGCAACTACAGAAAACAATGTGGTTTTGTGAAGTAGAGAGCTACTCGATACTGTCCGGAAACACAACATGCTTCATAGAAGGATCTCATCCTCCATTTCTGCCATCTGCAAAGGAGATGCGATACTGGCCAGAAAAATATTTTTTAATTTCACATAGAATATGCTCAGGTTTCCCCTTTATATAAATTCTGTGCAATTTAAGCAGTCTGTTACCGGCATCTGATCGTGTACCATCTCAGACATGGCACTGTGATAGCCTGGAGATGCTCCAAATGACAACACCAATTATACAGCTAAAAATGTATCACGAAGGCCTGTGTCGTGATGGAGAATTGCTCTAGGGAGTTCCGCTGTTGCCCTGCTGGTGCTGGTAGGCCCCCTGTGGCATGGCTGAATGCCGCCTAGGCTAGGACCAGTTTGTGCCAGTACAGCTTCCCCTCTTTTAGGAGATCCTTTTTCCAGCCTGTTTGTTCTGCTTGGGTAGTCTGAAATGGCCTGATCACTGCACTGAAGTGTCTCCCTTGCTATTCATGTTGCATTAGTCTCCGCTGCTTTTGCTAATTGCTCTCATTCTTCTCAGCATTGCATTGAAAGATTGTTCGTGATGCACAAACAGGTGTGTAATTACGAGTGTTCATACCCTTTTATTCTAAATATTCAATCTATTTAAACTCTTTGTTGGTGAGGTTTATATTTGGAGCAGAGGTACCTTAGGAGTTCATTTACTGCACTGCACAAAATGCTGGCCAGATCTGAAATTTGATATCTGCTATTTTGCCTTTTTAAACACAGATTTTTGAAGAACATGCACGCAATTTGCAAGAGTAGTTCTTGTGCAAGATTTTATTACCTGGATCTTTTAAAATAGTTTTTAATATTGACTATATTACCTCTACTACGCTTTGCGACTTCTTGTACCACAGTAGGAGTCTCGGTCATGGATTAAGATTGCACTGTTCAAGGATCTGAGCAAACACACTGAGGCTTCCGAGTAATTTAACTCCTGTGTTATTTGTTCAACTTTCAGGATCCGTATCATGGGACAATAGTACTAGCAACTGTGAAAGGAGATGTACATGATATTGGCAAGAACATCGTGGGAGTTGTTCTGGGCTGCAACAACTTCAGGTAAAGAGGCTAATGTAAGGTAGCTGGGAGCACAACTATATAAGGCTAGCTGAGTAATATATGAGGCTAGCCACAGCGGTGGGGGTAAGAGGTGGGCATTTCTTGGGAACTGTCCTCTGTTCCCCAAGCTGTGGTTGGAAAACCAGATGTTAAACAGATTCAGTACAACCACGAAAAAATTATTAAAAAAAAAAACCCCTCTTACACCTGAATTTTCTTCTCTGCTATATCATCTGGAACTGTGATGTATTGAAAATTTTGCAAGACCCAAAGGTATTTTGTATATTAAAATACCTAACAGAGGTCTTAAGAGAAACCAACAAACAAAAATCTAAATTTTAACAACAATTTTAGGTCAGTCATTTACAGTAAGAGCAATGTATTTGCCCTGTAGAAGAAATTTGACCTGTCTTTTGAAGAATCTTGTGTCATTTCACTTCTTTTCACAGAGTTATTGATTTAGGAGTCATGACTCCATGTGATAAGATATTGAGAGCTGCTGTTGAGAACAAAGCAGGTACAGAGAGATTTCATTAGTACTCCTGAATTGTTTGATTTTAAACCCTGCTTGTGTTTTTTATTGCTGCTCATTACATTCCTTTGCTGTCCGTGATTTGGTCAGACTATCTTCAGCTAAATCAGAACTTTTGCATTAACAATAGTAATTATTTAGTATTTGGCACTGCCGTGAAACTTAGCCCAAGGAACTGAAAAGCTGTATCAAAAGGGCAGCTCCAAGAGAGATGTTTTAGTATTTTTTTTACAAATGGATAAATGGAGACTTGGAAAGGTTAAATAACTTTCTGTTGGGTCTTAAAGCAGTAAAAAAACTTGGCATTCAGCCTGCCAGATCAGTGAGTGTGAAGTCAGGAATGAATTGTCCTAATAAATAATGAACTTCATGAAATAAGTCACAGTTGCTTTGAAATAGTCAATTGCATCTTGGAAAAGATGAATTTTGTGGGACATAGATGGTGAAGTTTGAAAGCGTTTGCTGTTTCTAAGGGCAGAGCTTATAATTATTTTGGCTTATTTCCCTCCTCAGTGCTAAAATTCTGTGGTTTGAAGCTTACTAATCAGAACTACTGTGTATTTGTTGCTGAAACTGGAGCAGTAGGTGTTCAGCAGCTGTGAAGACTGTTTGAGAAATATCTTAAACTGGGGATTTGGAATCACTTTCATTCTTGGAAAGCTTTCATTTTTCTAATTAGGTCAAACCTCGCTTCTAGACTAGCGACTACCCTGCTTTTTATGTCACTATTTTCTGTCTGACAGATGAAGCTATCTGACGTATGAAAGAAACCTTTCTGTAATAATTTTTGTGTCTTTCTAGAGCGGATTTGCTAAACTCTTTGTGTATGTGTGTTTGTAAATTTGCAATAGACATAATTGGCCTGTCTGGTCTCATCACCCCTTCTTTGGATGAAATGATTTTTGTCGCCAAGGAAATGGAGAGATTGGCAATAAAGATTCCTTTGATGATTGGAGGAGCAACTACTTCTAAGTAAGATATCTCAATCGGGAAGATGGGGAATGTGTATGAAAATAGTGTTAACCAGGGAAAAAGAAAATTTATAGCCATTTCTCTCCCTTTCCCTCCTTTTCCCCCAAAACACATACTGCTATGTGTTTACTGAAGACTGAATGTTATATCGGAAGTCCTAGAATATAGAGGTAAAATGTAATTGGGACACAACAAATAATGTACGGTTTAAACATTTCGTTTTTTCAAGTGTTACATATTTTACAAGTGTGTATTGTATGTGGAAGTACTATATTTCTTTCGAAAAGTTTCTGCGCGTGTGCATATGAATACAGTTCTTTTCTAAGGGGTTGAATGATCTGTTTCAATTCACGAAAGCATTCTGAAAATGCAGGATTTTGAGACTAGAAATGGTCATGTTGACATCAGGGAGGTATTATCTTTAAGAAATTTAAGGTATTTTCCTGGATTGCTGTTCAGCATTGTGCTGACTGGGTTGAGCCCCCTGTCCTGTTCAAGCAGGCTGACAGGGAACAGATTCTAGCTGCTTGACTTGAAGTAGTTACCACATTGCTTTTGATAGACTGAGCTTTTCTGTTGAGATCTTGTTCTCTCAGATCCAGTCAAATGAAATAATACAGCTGCTGTGATGTCCTGAAGACCAGTTTTGACAGCTCACTGACACCTAGTATTAACAGTGCCGCAAATGTGTTCTGGGCATGTGTAACGCCCTTGGGTCACCCTTTGCTGACTGGTTTATGTACAGCATGCTTGAGTAGGTGACAGCTCGAAGCACTGCAGAGGTCACTTCTTGCATAACTAGAAGCTGTTACCGGGGTTGCTTTCTCTATCGGAGCAGCACGTGTTGTAGCAGAACCATCGTATCCTATACTTCTGGGCTTAGCAAATCGTCCCATAATGTGAGAGTCAGTGAAGAGTGGGATCACTGCCTGTCTGTGGTCGTCCTGTAGTTACAATGCAAGTTTAACGTTACCCTGTTTCCCCTTCTTGGTGTGATTCTTTTTTCCTGTGGCTTTGGTACTGAGAACAAACAGGGAGGGGTTTTACTTAAAAAAAAAAAATAAAGGGGGGGGGAGTAAGTGGAGATCTTAGGAGAGCCCTTCCTTCAGATCTTTTTAGTGCTCGTACACAGGCGTTGAGACCTAATAATTGATGTCAAATAACCAGCATCGAACAATTTTGTAGAATTTATTCACAGAGATGAATGTGGCCAACAGCAAGGCAGTGCTAGTTTTATCCTTGAGTATGGAAGTTATTGAAGAATATATGTATAATTTTGTATACATAAATAATAATTTTATTCACCTGAACTGCATATAAATATATACTTATGCATATGCACAGACACATACAGTTTCTATAAAATATATGTGAAGTAAAGGTATTCTTTATGGAACACTGAATTGGTAATATATATTTAATATTACTTTTGCAGTTGTAAGTTTAACCTCACGTGTGTATTCTCAAAGGTTGTGTACATGTCAGAGTTTGCAAATGAAGAACCATCTGCACTTCTTCTCTGTATAAGTAGACACTGTTATTGGGAATAAGGAGACCACAAGTACTTGGAAGGGTGGAAAGTGAGGTTAGTTTGAAAGAGAGAGAGGCTGGATTTTGTCTACAGAATCTGCAGAATCGAGCTTCTTCATAACTTACAATAATGATGGTGCTTGAGCTCTTACTATACTGCTTTGGTAAATTCAGGTGCTGAGAAACAAGGGCGACAGTTTTGTTGTGATAATTTTTTTTTTTTAAATATTAAAATTAGTATGTACTAGTTGATACAGTGCCATATTAGGTCCAAGCCCTGTTTGTTTCCTGTGTCTGTTCCTATCAAAATAGAAGATACACTATCTTTTTCTAAAAATTGGAACTGCCAAGATGGAAAGTGCATTTCCTAGAAGCAAATTAAGAAGATCCTGGAGGGTTGGCCGCACAGTTGCGTTGCAGTCATCAGTAACCTCCATGTCCAAGTGGTTTAACTATTTGACAGGACCTGAAGAAAAAGGAAATCTTGTCTTTGCTGTGGAAGATTGCTTCCTGGGCTCTGATTTAAATTGATTTAAAAAAAAACAGCCTTTGACCTTAGCATTCAAGAAAACAAACTGAGCGTTGGCCTGCAAGGTCTTTGTTCCTGCGGTTGCTTGCAGAGTTTGCCAGGACGCTGAGAAGCGGGGGTAGTCAGCGGCTTTTCACGTCGTAGTTTAGGCCTCAATTCAGGATTCCAGACTTTAGTTTGATCAGCAAAGTACTGCAGTATATGCTGAGGTATTTCAGTGAGGGCTGGAATATGAGTAAATGCTAAAGAACTGGATGAATTGGGAGGTTTTTATGTGAATGACTTGACTGACCAAGCAGGGGCGAGTTTGTAATACTTCTTGACCGCTGGCAGAATTCCTTCTCCAGGTGAGTAGAGGGCTTGTGCTTCTAGTTTTGAAGTAGGGCATCGCAGAAATGGAATGATCGTCACTGACATCTGTTAATGCTAATCCATAGACCCAGAAACTAGCATGTGGGAGGGAAAAATGTAACATGAGCAAAAAAGATTTTAAAAAAATTGTTAATTCTTGGTAGGCTTAGTTTAGAACATTCTCACTGAAAGAGACTCAAACTGATGAGCTGCTGATTTCAGTCAGCTGGTAAGACAGTGAGGGAATGTGAGTTGGCACATTATTTATGAAGCATTCTGATACTCTGAAGAAAAGTGTTTATGTAGCTATTATTAAAATCTGTGTTTAATCACCTATGCATAGCAGATGGATGAATTGCTTTCTTCTTTTCAAGTTCTTGTCTATGCATTAAGTCAGGATTTATTTTGCTGGGGGATTTGTCTGGGTTTTTTTTGTTGTGTGGTGTTTTTTTTGTTTCAGTTGTAATGCTGACTCTTTCTTTTCCATTGAAGAACACACACAGCTGTTAAAATTGCCCCACGATATAGCGCGCCTGTAGTTCATGTCCTGGATGCATCCAAGAGTGTTGTGGTTGTAAGTTCTAAACTACAGTTTCTCATCCGTGCAAAAATGTGCCCTGTTTTTCTGTTGTGCCTTTCATCCTTTCCTCTGAGGCTTAATGTTACGGCAGAAAATTGAAGAGGCACAACAGAGACCAATTTCTAAACTGCTGTTGCTTCAGTTATTTTTTTGCTGTCACGTGGTTATTGCATCTGACTCGTGTCAATCATTGTCAGTGGATATCTTTATTTAAATGCCCATTTCTCTAGCTAGGGTGTGGCGTGATTCCCTCTGAGTGCTTGACCGTAGCGTTGAGGTGTTTTATAGTGAAGAGCAATGGGGTTAGACGAGAACTGCTGTTCTCCCTATTTTGGATGTGTTTCTGAAGTTAGTGATACAGCAACATTTGCATTATGAAATATGTGGCTGAAGTTTTCTGGGATGGATGCTCACTCTTACCAGACAGATGGGGAGTCTTAGCTGGAAAATACCTGCTGGAAAGAATTAGAGCAAGCTGTGTGGTGTTTCTACGACTATTCAGTCTCTGAAGTCGGAGTATTTTCCTTTCAGGTCTTTCCAGAGTCAGACTTGGCTCTGCTAATACTACCTGTGTAGTAGGGCAGTGCTCTCAGTAATAATCATGTTCTTAAATATGTTTTGAATCTTGTTATCAGATGAGGGGTAAGGCTTAGTTTAGTGTTGTCAAGTGTAGTTGGGAGCGAGTCTGAAAGGCAGATGGCTTAGTCTGAAGTTCATACCCTGTCCTTACTATAGTATGTTACAGTAAGTACATAGTGCGTTCTCTTTCCATTTTTCAGTGTTCCCAGCTCTTAGATGAAAGTGTAAGGGATGATTTCATTGAAGAAATATTCGAGGAATATGAAGAAATTAGACAAGAACACTATGAGTCTCTCAAGGTACAAATGTAATTGATTTAGCTGCTTTTCTTGTTTGAAGTGGTTTGTGCTTGCCTCATTACTAACTCTCAGTTTCAGCTCCTTACAAAGACCTTCAGGTATCTGATGTAAAACATGCAGTAGAATTGGTGGAAAACTTCCAGAAGGGCTCATGAAATCAAATTCTTTAACCTATAAGGGAAAATTCAGTAGGAGTCTAACACATGCTTGGCAAATTCTTGGTTGTCCTCGGTGTGCAATCCGCGGTATCTAGGACACCTCCATGGAGCTGGCAGTCATGTCAACTTAACCAACCTACAGGAGCCCAGTGCTCTGCTGGAGCAGTAGCTGGAAACAATGAACATTGCTAGGGTAATTAAAATGGCACTGCTTGCTGTTGCTGGTACTAAGCCACACTCTGAGTATTTGGCAACACCATGCTTTCCTCGTGTTCACATGGTTTCGGGTAGGGATCTGAGCAGTCTCAAAGCAGAGAGCTGAGGCTGCCTTCTTAGGAAAGCGAAGAGAAGGAAGCAATGAGATGTGGAGATGGACTGTGCAAATTAACAATAGGAAACAAATAACATACGACTCCTCTGAGGCTGTCTGTGTAAATAAACACAGAAGCAAGCTGAAAGTCATCTGACTCTTACCTGGTCTCTTGATAAAGAAAGATAAAGTTCGAGGCTTCCTGAGGACGTTTGACTTGACCAAGTTTAGGGCTGTCTTGGCACAGGGAACCAGTCCATTAAGCTGAAATCAGTGAGTGCAGCACTCTCCTTTAAGTAGAGGTCAGCAGTGAATTCATGGGCCTTGCTGAAATTGCTATAAATTTCGTGTGCCTTTTAGCAGAGCCAGTAATTTGCCAGAGGCGTGCTGCAGTCACTGGTGGTGGTGGCACTGCAATCCCAAGCTTTTTGCAGGCAGTAGACTATCTTGCTGTACTTGTATTTTCATGTAGTTTGAGGTAATAAAGGAACTTTTGGTGTAGGTCAGAGGAACTAGAAAGCTTGTAGACTGGTTTCCTTAGAAGTATATAGGGAAAAATAATGATATGGTCATGATGGAATCTTACTTTTCACTTGTGAACTGGGAGTTGTTGGAACTGAGGTTGTCTGTTGTCAGATTTGTCCCAAAGACTATTTTGAGTAAAATGCTACCACCAAGTCAACAGTTACAGTTTATCTGTTTGAGAGATGGTTGGCTTTGTGAAATGAACCTGTATGTCCCTACAGGAAAGAAGATACTTGTCTCTACAGCAAGCGAGAAGAAAAGGTTTCCATAATGACTGGTTATCAGGCCATAAACCAGGTCAGTTTAAATGTTGTTGTTGGTTGTTGCTTTGCATTTCCTTTATTTTATGTATTTATTTTATATCTATTGTAAAATAGATTATGCTTCATTAAATTTCAAGATATAACAGTGTAACAACTTGAGTAAATTGGTGTCTGTCTGAGCAGAGATTCCTCCCGTCCCCCCCAATAAATCTGAGCATCCTGTTTCTCCTTTCACAGTATATTTAAAAAGTACATTAATAGTTAATAAAAACATTTGAAAGAAATTCCTAAAGCAATGAGTTACCCATAACACCATACAATCAAAGATGAGTCTAGTGCCTGCTTTGCAAAATAATTTCAAACTGGCTCATTGTATTGCAAAGCTTACTATAACGTATTTAGGGAACACACATTGTGACATCGCATTTGTATCAAATTCCTCCTTATGCTTTGTCCTACCCTTCTCCCATCAGTTTCTGTACCAGTTTTTGATTTTTTTTTTTTTAAATTGGAGACTGGAAGTGTAAACAGCATTCCAGAAGAAGGTGCATCCTGCAGTGACATTAACACTTTACTGCTTCCTGTCATTTCATTTGCAAGACTCCACAAGATGAGAGTCTTCAATAGTTCATCTTAACAAAGGTTGTATTTTAAACTATCGAACAGCACAGACATAACAAGTACAAAGCTTGTGGCTGCATCACGACATAAATCCATCTCGCTTTTTCACTTGTGCACATGCATCTGAACAAGTGTGTGGTGGTTGCAAAAGTTCTTATAAATTACATATTAATTTACAGAACTATTCTACAGTACCATAGCACATAATAAGTCTGTGTATACAAAGCGTGATTTGGAAATATGAAAGGTCTATGCCCATAAAATATGTTAGTTATTGATAAGTTGTGTAGGTTTTTTTGGTCTTCTGTTTTGGCTGGTATTTTGTCTAATGAAATAAGTTCAGAAGTCCAATAGCTAGTAAGTGTTGGCTTATATGAAAGAACAAAAGGCCTTAAGTTTTCTCTTTTAACTTTATATGCCTTTTATGGTTTTTTTTAATCATGTAGTGACTGTAGAGTATGGTATGACTTGGGAACGATAGGGCAGTGAGAATTCTAAGACAATTACTTTGAAAGAGGTCATTTGCAGTGATGGAGGCCGGTGAGCTTTGGTTATGCTGCACAAGGAAAAGCAATTTTAAATTATTTTCATCATGTCAGATTGTACTTCTGATTCCTACAGTTAAACCGAAATTCATCGGCACAAAAGTCTTTGAAGATTATGACCTGAAGAGGCTGGTAGAATACATTGACTGGAAGCCTTTCTTTGATGTCTGGCAACTTAGGGGAAAGTATCCCAACCGCAGTTTCCCTAAAGTCTTTAATGATAAAACTGTAGGTGAGTATTGGAATTGAAATTGCATTTGCTTCATGTAAACAATCGTAACAGATCTGCCGTGCTGCAGTAAGATTCTCCATGTTTTGAAATACATAGGAATAGTGAAAATACATGGAAACCTAGCGTCACTGAAATAATTTGTTTAGAGCAACACATAATGGACCAAGTGTTGGCATGTGAGGCTGAAAAATAAATGAGGAAAAACACTCAATAGTCTTATTTCGAATTCACTTGCCAAAACCCAGAGACGTATTTTAATGACGGAAAATGGCAGCAGAGCACTTCATGTATCTGTGTCCCCGTTGTGGGTGAAGATGGCAAGAGGACTCTATCTCCATTTGAAACTAGTCAGCAGGCCTTGAAATAGGTGATGAAAACGCACGAGTGGCACTGAAATCAATGTTCTGGGCCTGCTGCGCTGCGGTGATGTAGGTGCACACACGTGGTCTCTGTTGCTCACTTTGTTCTGCATCCTCTGCCTCTACTGGAATGGTGCTGGCTGACACGTGGTTTTTTTAACTTAAGATATATGTTGTTACAGCCGTAAACATAATCACACCGCGGTATCTCTGTTTGCTATGGCTGATGGATTGTTGCAGTCATCAGAGAATTATGTGGAAAGTGAACCGATCTTCAGCAATTCTTAAACCCATTTAGCCAGTTGTGGAAACACGCCTTTTCTAACGGGTTTTCTATTTTTTGATAGGCGAAGAAGCAAAGAGAGTTTATAATGATGCTCAGAATCTGCTGAAAACGTTGATTAATGAAAAGAAATTACAAGCCAGAGGTTTGGTTGGGTTCTGGCCAGCTCAAAGTGTTCAAGATGATATCTATTTATATGCTGTAGAAGAGGCAGTGGGCTCTTCAGAACCAATAGCAAAATTTTATGGCTTGAGGCAACAGGTACAGTGACAGAATGTTTGTTAAATAAAATGTTTTTTTTTTCCTGAATGTAACAAGAAGTGCCATGCTAAGATGTGTGCAGAAAATGGTTGTTGTGATCTGTCTGCAGACATTGACGTGACATTTCTTTCAGTAATAACAACTTCTTGTTAGTGATGACCCAGGTATTTGTACTGTAGTATTTGTAGTATTTTGCATTGTAGTAGTTGTACAAAATGCTTGGTAGATTTGACATCTTCGTATACGATTTGCATTTTCTGTCTTCTTTTTAATATTTAAGATATCCTAAAGCGCTGTGCTGTATAAATTCATCACATGGATCCTGTGTGCTGAGTTGGAACCTAATGATCCTTAATTGTCTGATATCCCTGGATTCTGCCTTAGATGAGAAATTGTGCTTGAATATGATAAAGGTTAAAATACTTAGAATTAAAATACCTGGAAAATAAAGCTCAGTGGAGATAAGTGGTTTTGATAGTCTTAATTTTTATGTAAAACTGCCCATATGAAGAGGCAGTTTAGAATTAGTTAGTTGGCTGCTAATTCTGATCAAGCGAATCATTATTTTAAGTATTCCTGCTTGAATCATACTTACCTAGATTTGCATTTATTTTGATAGATTGAACATTTTCGAGATAATCTGCCTCTCCTTCTTCCCAGCATTCTGACTTGGCTTCTTCATAGCTCACATATTTAGTCATCAAACATGGCAGAAACAGATGTAACAGCTACCTAAATTTCTGGAGCGCAGTATTGTACGAGGACAGTCCTGCACCAGTATTGCAGAACTGTACTAACAGATACATGACTTCAGGTTTGTCTGTTCCGGTTCCCGGGAAGAGATTTTCTGTTGTGTGGTGATGTAGCTGCTGTATCTTGACACTCCGTGGCAGATGTTTCTATGAACTGTTCTCACACGCATTCGGGCAGGGCTGTTCCAGGGCCTTACTACCTAGTTAAACATTTTGGTATGCCATGTAAATCAGGTTTACTACAGTTTCTTTTCTTGGCCTTGTCCCAGGGTTCTCCCAAGGAGAATTACCTTATTTTATGTTGTTCTTGTAATCGTTGTTACTGTTGGAATACTGTTATTTTCCTTAGTCTTTTTATGTTGTGTATTCCTAACTTATTCAGGCCTGTCTCAAAGGTTAAGGCCATGAAACTCTGCTATTGTGGGTACTGTTCTTCTGGACTCTATGTGCTTTAGCTGCAGCTCTTTCAACCTCGTGTGTGTAGCAATTCAGCACAGGCTTCACCAGAGTAAAGTGGAAGAGAATAATTGTCTCCTGCTTCTTACATAAAATGTTCCTTTCAGTACACCGAGTTCTCTCCATGACGTTGGCACCATTAAGGACGTGACATAAATCTAGAAGTTGGAGATGCATTTAGAATTTTCCTTAATTGTAATCATTACAGAAGTACCTTTAAATTAACAGAGTTTTCACCTTTGTAGAAAAAGGATATTTCTTCAGTTTTATGTAACTAGTAGGTTATAGAAAGTAGGGAAACACTTGACCGTTTTCCTTTGTTTTTCTAGGAGTGGAGTGTTTTGTTCATTTTTTAAACTGCGGTTGGGAGGGGGCGGAAAGCATTGTTAAAATATTGTCATAGAATAAGAAAGCTGGGAGAGGGATCGTCAGCCAAGTGATAGCTGTGAAATAACTTTTCTCTCGCTGTAAGTTGGGTAGATTTACAAGAGCCACGCTGCTTTTAGAGTAGCAGTCATGTTGAATATGCTGATGTGATCTGCAACTGTAAAACTTCTTGTTAGGTGCTATGGCCAGCATTCAGTCACCTCTTTCTATTCCCGTTTTTCCATTTTGGAAAGGGATCCGGTCAGTGGGATATCTTCTGTTTGCGTAAACCCACTTCAACCTTGCTTGGGATTCAACTTTTCAGTGGTGATCGGTGCATTTTGTTTGTATTTGCCTGTGGCTAGTGGAAACCTGCATCCTGGGGCCCTGTTTTGTCTGGGTTGCTGAGAACATGGTTTGTAGCATGAGAAGCTAGGAGCGCTTGTAAACTGCCATTCTAAAATGGGAGTTGCTGAGGAATTCTGCAGTTTGCGTAACTGGCATGTGAACCATCAACCATCAGTTTTGCTCACAAAAGGGGAATCTGAGAGCTAGAGGTGGAAAACTCCTCCTCTTAGGCAGTGGTTGGCACAAGTGTTCCTTCTTTTGTAATAATTTGTCTGCAGAATAAGCTGTTAAACCTTACTAGCTATAAATAGAATCAAAACATCTCTCTGTATGCATTCAGCACAGCATCTCTCTCCTTTGACACTTTGTTCTTCACTGATCCCAACACCCACAGAGTAAGAGATGGGTTTTTCTTCTAACAAAAGAGCCATCATGGCTCAAAGACTAGTTAGATGTTTGTCAGAAATGCCTTCAGTCCTTTAGTCTTAATACTGGTCTTCAGATTACTAGTGCATTAATACTTGATTTTTTGCATTGGTTTGGTTACTTTAGGCTGAAAAGGACTCTGCCTGCACAGACCCCTATTACTGCCTCTCTGACTTCATTGCGCCACTGGATTCTGGCGTTTGTGACTACTTAGGGCTGTTTGCCGTGGCCTGCTTCGGTGTGGATGAGTTATGCAGTGAATTCAGGAAACAGGATGATGAATACAACATCATCATGGTAAAGGCTCTCGGCGATCGGTTGGCAGAGGTACGAGGTTTTATCATGTGTTTCCTTGCAGATTTTCTGGCTATATGCTGGATTTGTTTGACAGGTTGCTGTTTCAAGTTCTAGCATGAACTTAGACCGTTGCCTGTGATGTACGCTCTGCGTTAAATCTGAAAGTCAACTGGTTCTACTGAAATTGTCCTGAGAGTCCTCTCCTGAGCCAGAGGAGACTCTGCTATCCATATGTCCCAGCTGCAAAAGCATCTCTGAACTCTTTATGAGGGTTTTGATGATTGATAGAATTTAGTAGATTTTAAAACAAGACTTTTTAAAAAGAACTATCTTTAAATCTTGTTTTATCGATGTGAGAATGTGTTTGGACCCAGGTGTGACCCACCGATCATACTCTTGATTTGCAGACGTGCCTTCTGCTGTTAATGGTGACCATGCAGGTGTAACCAGGGTCCAAGTCTTTTGACTTAACATGTTTTAGGCTTAGACAGACATGCTTTTAAAGCTCTAACCAAAGTGGTTTAGAAAATGCTGTCCCTTCCCCCCTATCCCTCTATCCCTGTCTGCCTGCCCCCATGCTTACACCGAAGTAATGATGTTGAAACGTACAGCAACTTTGGTGCAGTGCAAGCAGGGTTAGCTCTAGGTGTGTATTTCAAGCTATAACAGAGTTTCAGAAGCTGTTATCAGATGCCATCTAAAGATATTTACTGAAGTGGGAATTTCTTCTGAAGGCAACCATTGCTAGCAAAACAGTGTAATCTGTAAGAGCAGTTCAGGAAAGCTGTTGCCCAGCTTTCCTCAGCTAGAGGAAAGGTCCTCTGCTAAAGAGAGCAGCAGCACTTACATCTGATACCAGCATGGATGCAAGAATGATGTGGCCTTCCATAGCTAGACCTGGATGAGATACCGAGACAGTCGAGGCCTAATGACTTCAGGTGCTGTAATCACCTATTGCTGCCATAGGCTAATGAACTTCATCTGTTCCAGTTACTTGTCCACACGTCTACCTCTTCAAGTATGTAGGATTTTAAAGCAGGACAACCAAAAAACCACCGTCTACCAATAAGAGAAAAACCTAAAATACTTAAATTAGCAAAATAAGTACTGTATGTAAATTTTAATGCTATCAAATTTTTCACCTATGATAAGAGCTCCCTTAAAAATTAAAATCGGAGTGGGGAGAAAGTCTCTATCATTGTTTGTCTTCATCAAATAGCTATCACATCAGTCTGCACATATTGAAAGCAAAATCTCTGCGTTCTATTCCAAGGCATTTGCTGAGGAGCTCCATGAAAGGGTTCGAAGGGAATTCTGGGCTTACTGTAGTACTGAGCAGCTAGATCTCTCTGACCTACGCAGAATTAAGTATGAGGGAATTCGCCCTGCCCCTGGATATCCAAGCCAGCCTGACCATACAGAAAAACTCACCATGTGGAAACTTGCAAACATTGAGGAAACAACAGGTACCTCTGTCTGCTTTACAAAGATTCTTAAACTGGTTTTATGTGAATGAGAAATTGAAATGCCAACAAAACAGTGAACTGGGTGGTGCAGAGCTGCATAAAAAAACCCAAACTGAAGCAATTCTGGGAATTGTTATCTTCCCCTTTTCACTGCCATTTTAATTTTGCCTCATTCAAGGAAGAATTTACAAAATACTGCCAGTGCTTTTTGTGAGAGAGTGATGTCCCTAATTAGCAGATTGCATGCAAACAGGGTTCTGCTGCACAGAGAAAAATTCTAGCATCCTTATGGTTGCAAGAAGACATTTCAGATACAAACAGGAAAAAACAGTTCAGCAGTGTATTTCCCAGTCTGCAGAAACCTTGAGATGGTAACTCTGAAAAGGCATGAATTTCCATTGGTTTTCCTGTGATTCTTTACGCGTCAAACACTTCACTTCCACAATTCCAAAAATACCTTCCTGTGTTTCAAAACCTCTAGTTACCCATTTCATTTGTCAGAATGTCTAAGTTTTTTCCTTCAACCTGTACAGCTACTCTGCAGTAATACTGTAGTGAGAGCCTGTGTTATATTTAAAGCTATGTATATTTTTTAATAGTTAACAAGTGGAAAATGGTTTGGATTTTAGTTAATCTGAAAGCTTCTTGGTTTTTGAGTTTGCTTGAAGCTGTCCAGAAAAAAAGGTTCTGAATTTATGCTTATTATCAATTTGGAGAATAAGAAAATTCTCATTCTCTTTTCCAGGAATTGCGTTAACTGAATCACTAGCAATGATACCTGCTTCTGCAGTTTCTGGCCTCTACTTTTCCAGTCCCAAATCCAAGTATTTTGCTGTTGGCAAGATATGTAAAGATCAGGTAAGTTGCACTGTCCATTGTGGTAGTGTTACGGCATTCAAAACCACCTTTTAAGCAGATGTTCCAGAGAATTCTGTGAACAGTAAAAGCTGGAGTTTCCAAATCTTCAGCATGTTTTGTCATCCCTTTGCAGGTTGAAGATTATGCACTGAGAAAAAATTTGCCTGTGGCAGAGGTCGAGAGATGGCTGGGACCCATTTTGGGATACGATACCGAGTAACAGTGACACGGGTGGGCGAACGTTTGCTTTTGATGGTCTGTTCGCCAGGAGGAACAAGAAAATCCTTCTGACTGAGAACAGCTTTCTGCCATCCATCCCAATAGCTTGTCTGATTGGTTTTAATTTTTGATCAAGGAACTTAATATTTCAAATATGCGCTGTGCTCTTGGCTTGAGACCAGGAATGCATTGCAGATCTCTTAGTCATAGCAGTGTACTTCTATTTATTTTTGTTGCTTGCACAAATACTCTGGCTAAGCAGCTAGATGTAGGGTGAGATGTGGAAGCTGCAAAGCTCTCCTGTCCTCAGGAAGGCTTTGAAATCAGGGGCAAGCATTTCTGTCCCGTTGGCTGTGGATGTACGTAGAACAGAATTTGACTTCTGTTATTTTAATATGTTTTGATAAGTCCAGGTACAGAAATAGGATGTGATTTGTCTGTACCGTCAGCAAAGGTTTTATACTAGGTGATCAAGGACAACCGAAGTACAACAGATCTCCTTTTTCAAAATCTGTCTGCTCCACGCTTAGGTCTTGTAATTGGGAACATATGTTATTCTCTCTCAGTAATATCAGATTTTAAATTACTTTGTGACTATGATTGTAGTTAGAACTATCAAAATAACACAATGTGCTGGAGCAATGTCAGAGGTGCTGTGTTACGGCAGAACACGCAGTGGGATGACTGAGCCGGTGGAGCTGTCCCCATCGTGCTTCTTCTTCCTTTCAGCCAGCCACAGTCTGGTTCGACTCTGTACAAAGGGCAGTGGCACTTCCTGCCATTGTTATGTTACAGTTATGTTATGAGGCTTAATTCATTTTTAAGCAACCTTTTGTATGTGAAAATTATGAGAGAAGCATAATTGTTACTATAGGCAGACAGAAAGCTTGGAGCTGGCTTCAGTGTTTTACAAATCCTTTCAGCTTCCAGGTACCTGGATTTTCAAAGTAAATAGTAGCAATACTGTCATAAGTAACAGTACCGTAGGCTTATTCTTCAGATTTAATTCTGAGTGAGCTAATGGTTCGTAGCTTTTAATAATCTCTGAAAAGTGCCTCAGGTATTATTTAAATGCTAATTTAGTAAAATATTATGACAGAAACCCCTCATTTTTCTGGTCTCTAATTGTAAAGAGAAGACCAATATTATGAAGAGAATGTTCTTTTAAATAGTTTATCTGTAATCTGTTAATAGCTATGTAATTTTTGTAATGTCTTCACCTGACTTTATGCCAAAAGAATCATCTTGTATCAACAGTTTAATAAAGGTTAAGCTGTCAATGGTGTTAGCCTATTAGAATCCTTTAAATAGCAACAATAAAATATGTGCAATCGTCTGAACAGATAATGTCAAAATTAATATGCACATTGTACCATGAATCTGAAAGTATAAAGGCTGCTCTGGGGTTTTTAAAGTAGTCGAGTAAGTGTGTTCTTAACGGAATTGTTCAGGATTTCTCATCCTTTAGTGACTTACAAAATTAATTTCTAAATGGATCCCCCCCCATCAAGGGACTTGAGACGTGTCTGTGTTAATCAGCTGATTCTTGTTGCTGGAACGGTTCCTCAGTTGAATGCTCTTCTGGATTGCCAAAAATACAGTAAAAAAATTCTTATGTAAAGGAAAATTTGCTCCTGAAACATATAGCCTGTAAAAATTTAAATCCTCCTTGCTTTCTTTTTGGTACTTGCACTTCTGTGAATCAATTTGATGCTTGGAATATCTCCTCTCCGCCACTCTTCCATATTCTTATATTTGGAAGTGGAGTGCCTTATTAGTCTGAAGTTGTGATCACGTGAATGAGGTCTAGGTTTGCCTTGTACACCTTGGTTTGTTTATTTATGTATTTTCCTGAAGCCAGCAGCACGTAGTTCCAGGAGTGCAGCTTTAGCAGAATCAGACGGACCAAGCGGTAAGCGCACTGCGGTGTAACGGTGGTGGTGTTACCTTGTGCACAAGCGAAAGGTTTCGAATGGCGTGCGGTTGCTTTAGCCCTGCACACATGGCATCGTATGCTGAGAAAAGTCTTCATCTTTGTCTGCGAAACTTGTTATTGTGAGAACCTGTTTGGAAGAATTATTTATTATTGTTATGCAAATATTTTGACCAAGGACAATTTCTTTAAAAGTTTGTTACTTTAAATTGTCAGTTGACACTTTGAATGTGACAAATCTTCATTCTTCTCTCCAGAACAAAGGTGAATTGTGAAGGAAAAGGGTCTCATAGTTCTACCAGGTAAGACTATTTCACTTCCTTGAAATGAGATTGAAAAGCCTTAGTAAGAATAGATCTGTTCGAGGTAAAGGAGCGGAGTGGATGCTGTCCAGGAAAGACTGACAGCTGTTAGAATGCGTAAAAGATTTTTAGTGGTGCTTTTTGAAGTACTGCTAACAGAGGTACAAGATGTAAGAGATTCATGAAAAATTAAGACTGCTTTGTAACCAATTCTGTTTCAATTCTTGTGAATAATTTACTTTGGATACTGATTTTATTTTTTTTATTCATTTCTCACCCCCCCATATGTCAGGCCTGCAGCTCAGAGATTAAGTTTTGAAGCACATACCTTGGTTTATGAGAGTCAGAAGGGGATACTATCCCTAAACCAGCCCTTGCGTTATGAGGTCTGTTCCGGGGCTGCTGTTGCTCCTGGGAAGACTGTAGTGCAGTTTGTTTTGGGGTGGGGGTGCTGCTTTAGGTCAGGCCATTCCTCCCCTTTTTGTGGGAGTATCTGAGCATTTTTCATAACTTGCTGATAAAATTTGAGAATCTTCAGCTTCCTTGTTCAACAACGTGAACCTCGGTATGCCCTGTCAGTTAATTTCTGCTCCTTAAAATGTAAGTAATGGCCAGAAACTGAGGGGAACCGTGAGAGGCTTTTGAGGGCCTTCCTGTTTAGAAAGGAGCTGGTTTATTAGTAACAGTGGCTGGGTTCTGTGAAGCGCTCTTTTGAGATCTTTAGCTGATTTACCAGAGTGTGCCATGAGAAAATGGATTTAGTGGATTAAAAAGAGTCTGAAGAACAAGAAAAGGAGTGACTTCATTAATTAGTTCAGGAAGGTGGTTCCCCTTCAGAGGGATGTGGACAGGCTGGATCGATGGGCCGAGGTCAATCGTATGAGGTTCAACAAGGCCAAGTGCCGGGTCCCGCACTTGGGTCACAACAGCCCCATACAACACTACAGGCTTGGGGAAGAGTGGTGGGAAATTTGTCTGGTGGAAAAGGACCTGGGAGTGCTGGTCAAGAGCCGGCTGAACATGAGCCAGCAGTGTGCCCAGGTGACCAAGAAGGCCGACGGCATCCTGGCTCACATCAGGCATGGTGCGGCCAGCAGG
>Ga0181612_157197_pt1 | contig 25575 bp, 11 predicted proteins | sample HoacroProtozoa21_FD_119630 | JGI IMG/M metagenome (GOLD analysis project Ga0181612, IMG submission 119630) | Hoatzin crop microbial communities from Cojedes, Venezuel. Combined Assembly of Gp0051906, Gp0051904, Gp0051908
GTTTCTAATGGGAAAATGGAGCCTCCCACAGAGAATTCTGCTTAAAATATCCTCTTTTACTAATTGATATGGCCACTGATGTTGGAGATGATGTTGTTTTGCACCTGATTTAAATAGTGTTCAAGGAATGCTTAAATCAGACATGGAACTTGAAGTGCTTATTGTGTTTTTTCCTGAAGCAATCAGTGTTGTAAAAGGAGTATTTTAGGGACCCTGGAAACTTGGCAGCCAATGCCAGCAATGCCCCAGCTGTGTGGAAAAGGGCTGGGACAGTGCAGTTTTGTATTGTTAGGTGGCCTAGATACTCACCCAGGCACATCCACCTCCGCCTGAAGGAGAAATGGTGATGGTTGCCTGGATCCTTACTCCCCAGAGGTCAGTGCTGCAGGAAAAGGAGGAGGAGACGAGGAGAATTAACTCACCTGCCCAGTGAAGGGCTCTCTATGAAACCTGCAGTGGGGTGGGTATGGATTAGTAAGAAGATTTCTGAAATGAATAGTCCAGTCCTTCTGGGTTTCCCAGGCTCCTCTGAAGGATTAAGTGCACATTGCTGTGGATTTTCTTGCGCCTGGAGCTGTGACTGCAGAGTGACAGTATTCACACAGGACCCCTGGGGACCCTTGAATCCATTGCTGACAAAAAGTAAGCTGCATGTGTGTGTCGCTGCATGTAGGAGTTAGCTGCTCCTCTGCCATGAAAGTATCCTCCTCAAAGTTATTTTTGTACAGCCGCTCTTTCTCTCAAGTATGTACAAAGCCTCAAGTTTTAATTGCCTTCTGATGTTTGAGCCTTTAGGATTCATGTTTGCAGCTATTTAATTCATGCAAATTCATATAAATGAAAGCTGATTTTTTCCACCTAATAAAGTCCCTGCATTTAAGTAAGGAAACTAAAGACACATATTTCTATCAAAGAACTAACTGTTCATTTCAAATTTTTTTCTGCATTATTATTTAATGGTGTGGGATGATGGGGAAAGGGAAGAAATGCGTTTCTCTGATTCAACCACAGAGGTGCAAACCATGAGCCGCTCCTCCAGCTGCCTTCCTAGCAAACAATGGTTCTTAGAACCAGCTTAAGATCACTTTTTCATATGATTGTTGACTTCCTCAGCATTAACTTTGAGGAAGAGAAGTAATGCTGTGCAGCGGTCTGGCTTAGTGGGAGACAGCAGCAATATCTACAGGAAGGTTTCTTAAGCCTTTCTGAAAGCAACACATCAAAGGGCAAAAGCTAAGCTACAGACGATGCTTACTGTGCCAGGACAATAGCACAGATACCCTCACTGGAGCTGGATATTTTTTCTCAGGAAGGCTTTTATTTTGCTGTCAGAAAATGCCAGCCCATTGAAACTTTTCATGGCAATGTACTGATGTACCTTTCCTCAGTAAGAGCTTCTTTAATTCATAACGTACACCTGGTCAAAAAAAGAGAAGAGAACTCTCCACAATGCACCAATGTTGCCATCATCTCCAAGCTGCAGTTACTCTTCCCAGATTTTTTAATTAAACTTGAAAAGAACCATAGAAGTAAGAAATGACACTCTCCATGGAATACAGTTTTTATTTTTCGAGCTCTCCTTAGTCCTCTCCTAATGGCAACACACTGTGTCAGCTCAAAGAACATACGTCTTGGAGAATCTCTGCCAGGAGGAAGGAAATTGGATTGCTGTTGCTAGAGGGGCAGAGATGGGGTTTCCAAGGTATTTTAGCATTGCATTTCCTTACTTTCAAAAATGCTTATATTTCTTTTAGATTAAAAATTGAGGCTGAATTCATAAATTGCTGCAGGTTTTCTTGTGACTTATACATTTTTGTTCTCTTCAGGCTGCTGCCGTATATGATGAACCTGAACTGTGTTCAATAAGATATTAGGAAGATAGTATATTGCCAGTATCAATGAAGACTACAGCTGCAATAGCACAGTCATCTATAACACTCCTGTACAGAAGATACAAGCGTTTTGTACAATGGAAACCTCTGATGGGGAATGTTAACACCACCAGAGCATTCCTTGACTCTGGGAAAACACTGCCAGAGAGTAAACCCCAATAAAACAAGACAAAAGATGACTTAGATTAGCATCTCATGTCAGAGTAGGTTGGAGTAGATTGGCTTCTTTTTACTTAAATGGATTTCTAGAACAAGGCTGATGTTTCAGAGCTTCTTGATGTTTCACAGTCTCTTGTCTAAAGGTCTGCCTGCAAAAAGCAGCAGTTCACTCCATAGTGACTCACTTTAGCAGATAAAACACAGAAAACCTCCCCAACAGCACTTAGTATTCTGAGTCACATTTCTCGGAAGTAGTATCTATTCAATCAATGTACACGGACTGACTGTCACCTTACTTGATCAATTAAAATCTGGAGCATTGCATAAACATTACTGGGGGAAAGGTATAGCCTAATGGATTTGCGGACAAAATGGTGATGGAATACATCTGCATAACAATAAACACACAGAACTAGTCTCTTGCTTTCAGAGCTTTTTGTATTTTTTAAACAACTATTTCTTATATGTCAGGGTCTTCAGGCAGCACCTAGGATATAACCAGGGATAGCTGGATATAACTCTGTGTGTGCCTAGGTATGTCTTTAAATGCATTATACTTATATAGACACACGCACGTCACACACACACACACACACACCTGCATATACATATAAGCACACACACAAATATTTTTCTACATAAATTACGTTGGTTGGCTATTCATGAAACCATGGTACAAGAGAGAGCTCGGAGACTTGTAGCAGAGTCGTGGTACGCTGGTGGCTGCGCACCATTGGTGCTCCCAGAGGGATTCTGGCTGAAGTCAAAGCAGCCTTCATGGGGCGAGAGAGCAGGTCGCAGAGAAGAGCCCAGGGCAACCGGCAGGCAGGTAGTGCAGGAACACAGGCACAGGGGCAGAGTTAAGAATCAAGACTTCACTTGCCCCCTGACAGCAAACTAATTGCAAATTAAGGTGCAAACTTGAGACTCCCCCAAACTCCTATTAAGTGTTTCAAGCTTATTCAAGACAAGAATATTAAAATGGATAATCGTAATTATGGAATATTCGGGGGAAAAATACACTATACCCACAGAAGTTAAATGACAGCTTAACAGTTATAGTTCTTGACAAACCTGACAAACACAGGTTTTGTTACTCATAATTAAGTAGGAATCCTACTTAACGGTATTCTGGGAAGGAAATGTGGCTTTCTCAGTAAAGAAAACAGTGGTAGCTCTTACCCTAGTTATACTTTAGATGTGTACAAGGTCAGCACTGATGTTCGAGCTTGAACTTGAACCTTAACTTCCTTCATGTTGAAGAGAGAGAAGTTAGTATAGAATCATAGAATCGTTTAGGTTGGAAAAGACTGGCAAGATCATTGAGTCCAACTGTTAACCTAACACTGCCAAGGACACCACTAAACCACATCCCTAAGTGCCACGTCTACACATCTTTTAATTACCTCCAGAGATGGTTGCTCAACCACTTCCCCGGGCAGCCTGTTCTAGTGCTTGACACGATATTTTGGGGTGTGTTGCATTTGATCTCTTAGATGTGGAGTTTAGCAGGAGACTAATTGTGTCCCAGACTCCATCAACTATATTGATTCGATCTCCGTTTGTAAAGGGGACCTAAGGAGACTCACAGACAGAGATGTTGGGTGGATGGATGGATACTCAGATGGATACTATTTTGGGTAGTCTTTGCAAAGAAAGTTGCTGATACTTCCCAAGTTTCCTCAGTTCCCTCTCCCATCCCTCCCACACACCTTTCATGGTGTTCTCTCTTCTTGTTGGTTTTTTTCCCCAGCCCCTGCAGCACCAGGGAATCGTGGCTCCACTCAGTTCCCAGTATGGGATTTGGCTGAAACATGGTGTGAAGGACAATCATCTTGGTGAACCATCATGATCTGTACAGCAGGTTTGACAGCAGGCTCTGGTGCTCACAGGGACCATTTCACCTGCTTGCACCTGGGCTCAGCCCTTTCACCAGGACACAATGCCAGTGGCCCTGTGGTAGAGCTCCAAAAGACATGAGCGGAGCCCGGGTAGTTGCTGCTGAGCACGGTGGTGAAAGAGCATGTCCCAAGGCTGCGGAGTCATGTTGCCATTTGGAAATGCTGTGCCATTACTGTGCTCCTGCATGAGGGAACACAGGAGTACTGTCCTTGCACATTTAAGCAGGGTTAAATACAGGGTTTAACCAACAAAGCATTTGGAAGGAAGTCAACTCTCACCTGCACTTGGATCCTAGTATCTGTTTCTTGGGTTAATGAGGCCATCAGGGGGGATATGGAGTCATGGTGCTCAACCACGGTGCATTACTGAGGCATATAGTTTACTACATTGATGGTTGCTATGGACTGTAGAGTTATAATGCAGGGCAAAATACAACACCCATGCACAAAGAAATGTGTGGATATTCATTTTGCAAAGAAAGGGTATGATATTTAGCTGAGTGGTGTAAAGGATTGGCTTCAACAGCAGGCAGGCCAGCTATGTATCTCGGGAGGTGTGATCACGCTGCATGTATCACACCTGTGCTATGGCATATAGCAGTTTTTGAGGAAGAGAAAGAACTTAAATGGCTAAGTAGATGTGCTGATTTAGCTCAGTGATAAGTGACATTTTGGGGGCAGAAAGCAGGGGTGGTTAGATTTCTGAGTGGGCTGGAGTGAGATGTACCATTTGCACCCTCACCATTGATAGGGCGAATCTCAGCCGCTCCCCGTAACTATACAGTAACTGTCCAGCTCTCTGCACTCGATTGTGTATGGAGCATCTTGTAAGCCTCACTTCATCTTCAGCATGACCTGCCACAACATTAGCATTATGATCCATACGCTTCACGGATATCCATTTTCACTGTCATACAGCTTTTCAAACTTGGCAAATTATGGATCTCAAATTCATCACATCCATATCTAATAGTTTCCAGTGCTGGAATAATTCTGTACTACCTAGCACTTCCTACTCATGATTAATAGCCTTAATATTCACCTCACTATACACATATATTTTACCTGATACTATAGTGTCACTCTTAATTTCAGTAATTTAAGGTATTCTTTCAATGTTTAAAAACTATATCAGTTTCAAGGGAAGTTGCAATCCATATATTATTTAAGTAATTTCAATCTTCAAGTCACTTTATATGACATCATTTCAATTACATCCTTGCTCAAAATATAGAGCACTTAGTCATAAAAGAGAATGAGTTAGTCAGATGTACAGAGTTTTCAAGGTCACTATATTGTTAATAAAACTTGTTAACTGACACAGACATTAGTCATCAAGCTGAGTAAATGTAGTGATTAACCCACTCACAGTTCCTCACCATTCTGTTGCATCCTGCCTTCTAAACAGAGAAGTTTTATTTTGAGGCCTGATTTAAACCTACTTAAGTCGGTGAAAGAACTCCCTGTGGCTTCATTGGGCTTCATATCAGACTGCCACTACTTAACAGAATCACACTCATGAAAGGAGCAGACAACAGGTTGATAACTTGGAGACACTTCTACCTACCAGCTCCTGGCACAGTTCATAGCTTTAACGTCTCAGCAAAACAGACAGAGCTTGACCAAGCTCTAGGTGGAACTGTAATTACATTTTAGTACTTCAGACATCTCTCACTGCAGAAAGCACAGAAATTCCCTGCTGCAGCAAGCATGAAATAATTATTGTTTGGACTTCCTGGAGGTTTGCTGACCCCCCAGTGGCGGGCTGTTACTCATTCGCTGGGTGCAAGGGATCAAATGAAAGTACACGTGCAACATGCAACCACACAAAGCGTGCAACAGACAGAGGGTTTGATAACGAAATGGAGACACTTCAATTTAATGAAATCCCCACTCAGCTCCTGGGAGAGATCAAAACAGATCAGCTCTCTTGTAGTGATAAGGAGTACATTATTTCTGTATACATTACCACGCTATACTGAATATTAATGACCAATATGTATTATGTTTAAAAGTGAAGGATTTTGTCTGGCCTGTGTCTGCTCTGCCTTACTCAGATAGTCACCCATGCTGTAAGATTAGGTGTTCGAATGATCCTTGCCAGATGAAAAGCTGAGAGGCTGGAAAGAAGACTAAGGCATTGTCAGTGCCAATATGTACAACATAGGATGAATCACGTCCTATGTGGGATCCCACATCTCACCTACTATGAGACATCTTGGATACTTCTAAATCTGAGCTAGTCGTCCTGATCTCCATTGGAAAATGGAAAGATGGCGATTTCAGGGTGCCATTTAAATGACCTCCGGTAGGCATTGTCTTTAGTGTGAAATTAATTACGCCATAGACTCCAATGACTACTGAATAAATCTCCACTGACCATATAAGAGTCCTAAGAAGACTTACTCATATGCAGGTTTCCACAAGGTGAGATTCACTCATATCAGTCCCACCCGAAACATCTGCTGCTGGGTACCACGAGGCAACAGAAAGACCCAGTTGCCAGTACACATTCATAGAATCATAGAATTGTAGAATGCTTGATCACAGTGCCACCAAAACGGCCAGCATCCCTGCCTGGAAACACTGCACTGCACCCCTTAGGAAGCAGAGTCTGCCACAGAGACCAAGGCAGCACAGAACTCCTCTGTGAGGAGACTCCACTGCAGTCCCACGTAGGTGCAAGGGCCTGCATACCGGAGAAAATGCCCAGTTGAACAGACAACATGCTGAACGAAAACATACATATACAGGGTATACATAAAGTGGCCACTGACTTCAGAGAGTGAGAGATTAAATATATTGGAAAGTAGTGGGGGACAGGTAGCACCTCAGCCAGAAAGCCGATCTGGTTAGGACCAGCAAGACTGTGAAGTCTTCGTCATTAGGGGGAGCTGGAAAAAACAGAGTGTATGAAGGGTACCATCAGAGTCACACAGCAGAGGGACAACAGCGGCAAGGTGAAAGGACTCCTCCTCTGGTAGTAATGATAATAAGGGAGCACGGAATTCAAAACCCAAGACACTTGAAGGATGAAGAGCATCCAGCAGGTACAACAGAACAGCAGCAAAGACTTTGTCCTTTAGCGTGATTAATTTAGTAGCAATACAGCCCCTGCTACAGGTAGCTGCCCACTGAAACAGCTTTTTCTAAACAAAGCAAATCCTAATCCAGCATGGTCCTAAGAAAGGAAAATCAGCGTTTTGGGAGATGGACCAGAAAGAAGCAGCAGTCCATGCACATCGTTGGATTGCGACTGGCAAAGCAGTTAGAAAATGCAGCTATAAAATTATCTTAAGAATTTGCAGTTTATGTAAACAAGCATGGAGTCTTCCTACATAGAATCACAGAATGCTTTGGGGTTCACGAAACAGTATGGATACACGCAGAATTTAGTTTAGTCAACAGAAATATTTTTATCTCTTAAAACTATTTTGATCTCTTTTATCTTTTATTTTTGCCTGAAAATACTCTTAACAAATCTTAAATGATATCTTAATAGAGAAAAGTAGCTGGAAAAGTGGTGGATAAAATTTTTTATTGACAGTGATGTGTTCGTTCTACTCACATGATAGTCACCTCTTTTCCCCATTTGTCACCATCTTCCCATAATCCTAGGCTGTAAGGAGTGAAAAAAAGAAAATCAGCAATTCTTTACATGTATTTTTGTACAGTGCCTAGGATAACCTAAATTGACGTAATGATACTGCCACTCCTGCCTTGTGCTGCTCAGAGAATTCAGCAAGGCTGAGGGGGGGTGAGGCAGAGCCGGGGGTTGAGTCCAGCGGGCAGCCGTGTCTGGAGCGAAATGCATGTGTCAGTGGGGAGAAGAGAATTCAGAGCAGAAGTCAAGGTGAGGGGTGATACGCTCTGTGCTAGCTGAAATGATTTTGAAGCTGCAAGAACAGGAAAAGTGGTAGGGTTTAGTGAAGGTACAAGCACAGGCCTAACTGAAAAGGCAGAGGAGAACTGGAACACAAAGTTTCCATGGCTGAGACAAAGATAGAGAAGCTAAGAATCAAAGAAGGAAACATGCAGGAGAGACAGGGTAAACAGAATTTTTGAAAACACCTAAATTCTCAGTGCTTCAAAGTCTCTTTTGTTTTCAGTGTCCTACTCAGAAGCAACAGACAGAGCTAAAAAGTTCCACCTAAGAGTAAGAGCTGGATCTCAAGCATGCAAAAAGGGTTATACAAGAAATCCGCAGCCATGGGTTACAGACATAAAGCGGCAAGTTTAGGAAACAGTTGTGCATCTGAGCCTATGTTAGTAAATGAGCTCATTTTGATCACTCTTTGTAACAGAAAAGAGGGGGAGAAAATGCAGTCCTTGAAGGAGATCAGTAGAGAACACTACAAAGACGACTCAGGAAATGCACTTGAAGCTTTCTTCAATATCTGGGTTTACTTTGCGTGAAGGTTGTGACAGTGACATTAAATGTAAATAAACTGGATGCTCAAGACAGATTTGATCTCCAGATTGTGGCACAACTTACCTTTCTCCTGAGCAGAGTCAGCTCTGTTTACAGACCCCAGCTATTTTAGTTAAGGATGTAAAGAACAGACTTTGATATTAATTCTTTGAATTTACCTGGCCCCACAGAATTGAACAGAGATGAAGAGCTGCTGAAGTTAAACAGACGTACCAAACTGTACCAGATGTACCAGCGATGCAAACACCCAGTACCGTCCCTGTGACATTTGGGCAGTATTTGGAGAAGCAAGGAGGATTTTTAATGCGCTCCTCGTGTACACAGGAATGCTACAACAGCACCAGCAAGCTGTGCAGGTGGGCAAGGGAAATTCTGGAGAACTCCTGATGCTGGTGCTAAACAGAACCAAGGATTAATTTCCTATGTTTGAACAGCTCCGGAACTTTAATGCAGGAAAAGGTCAGGTCAGATCATCTTTGAGTTTGTCTGGGTTTTATCTGTTTTGCTGAGATAAAATGCAAATTATAAAACAGCCAAGAGGAAATTTCACATAGTGTAAAATTGCTTACATTAACCAAGCTTCCATAACTTGCAAGTTGTTAATCACCTACTTGGTGAATCAATATGCATTTTACTGCCATTCAACAGCATACAATCCATTGCCACATAAAAGGTGAAGAGCAGGACCATGCTTGTGTTTCTCAGTGGTATCAGGACCATCTGAAGACTGTACGATTTTGACTGCATCCTTCTTCGTACCCTCTTTTGGAAGCAGTCAGGTCATCCTCACAAAATGATGGAAAACTAAGGCACAGGGAGCCAGACAGGTGCCTACATAAAAATCTGCCCCTAAATGATGTGCCAAATATTACACTGGAAGTTTACAGCTAGGCAAAAAATTGTTTGAGTGTGGCTTTGTCCAAGCTGTCTCCGGGTTGGGGGGGAGGTATTTTACCAACACAGCTCTAGTCTGTATGGTAGCATGTGATTTAGAAAAAAAGTGGGATGTTTTGAGAAGATGAGGACAATAGTGCTGCCATCTGCCCGGGACTTGAGCTGGTGAAAGTAACTGCAGGGATCAAAAGCAGCTGAACAGCCAGTAGAAAAAGCTGAAAAGAGCTTTAGTTTGCAGCACAATGCTTCTGGCCTCTGGCTGAAAAGAGAGCAAAACCAAGCGTAAGCCACTGCGACATTTCCAATGAAAAGGCCAACCTTTTGTGCTACCTGCAGGGTGGCAAAGGGCAGCAAGCACCTGGTGGGACCACCAGCTGGAGAGCAGGCGTGTCAGCGGGCAGCGGCAGCTCTTGGGATGATGAATGCTTTTTTGTTCCTCAAGGGTTTTGTATCAGGCGGATTGCTGACAGCAGGTTGCTGTTTCCCTGGCAGGAATGTGAACCGGACCCTGACTTAACACGGGCCAGCTCGTTCGGTGGCCTAGTTACAATGAGCTTGTGGTCTCTCCATCCCAGTCTTGGTGAAAAGGTGTCTATGCTGTCAAACACATTCTCCTGTTTGGCTCTAATTACTCATTCCTGGTAGTCCAAAATGCATTAATTTAGTGGACGTGAGGTCCTGAGTGCTGTTCAAAGGAGTTTCCCATGCCAAGAGTCCACTCGGCCTAGCATCAGCCTGTTTCTCCAAGTGGCTGTATGAGGGCATGGACTCTTTTGCTGACTTTGCAGATTTGCTAGTGCCATTTGTAAAGATTCCTGGCACCATCAAAACCAATAGTCTAGTCTCTCAGACCGGAGTTTTCAAAGAAGTAATTGAATTCAAAGAGGACTGTAGACTAAATTCCTTTTCTGGTGGCTTTGAAAATCAGTATTTCTATACTAAGAATTAATCAACTAATAGTTTGCCTCTCATTCAGTACCTTGATACCTCCTGTCCGCTAACTCTTTTTTTGGGTCTTACTAAGTTACACTAGCAAATGTGTTTCCTATGTGAGGAGACAAGAAACAAGCAGAGGAAAGTAGGAACTCTGCGTGAATAGCCCCTAAAAGCTGTGCTGTTTGTTTTGTGTATTTCCTTTTATCACTTGCCTGTTTGATACTCTGAACATGCACACACTTTCGAAGTGACAATATCCAAATAATTTACTTCCATAGAAAGGCAATTTACTGTGAGGTAAAAGCAGGAACAGAACAAAAGGGTGCCTTAACATAAACACAATCATACACCGGCACGGACTTTAATATATGCAGATGTGGTTTCTGCACCTTCTGTTGAAATCCATCCCCACAGGGTCAAATGCACCACCAGTAAAAATTGTGTTTGGGACAAGAACTACAAGATACAAATTTGTTTCAGCTGAAATCACAACTAATTTAAATACACGGAATGTACAGGGCAGTCTCTGATCAATCAGAAATGTAGTAAAGTTTTCTCTGAGTTCCTTAATACTAAAAATAATTGGTTCTGAATGGGAAAGTAGTAACCAAATTCCTCATTATTTTGTTTTGTTTTCTTCCCCAGGAATGCCAGGGTTTTCACATTTTCACTATTGTGTTTAACAAAGAAAAAGAATATCCAGTTTTATCTCATTGATTTTCTATTATTATCTGCTAGGCCATTATATTGACTTACAACGTTGATCCCAAGGAATTAAGAATAATATCTAAATTTAGAAGGTAATGCATAAAACACCAAAGCAAGTGGTTCAGCAAGTAGTTTAGCTTGTGTGTGAAAATGCTTGTCATACAGTGGTGAGATGGCAAATCTAAAAAAACCCCAAACCCCATCGGGGCACTGGATTTTCGTCATATTATGATTTTTCAGTTCCAGTTGTAGTGTAGACAACAAACAGTTGAATGGAAAGGTCATGCAGTGCACAACTGCAATCTACAATTAATCATAAAACCTGGAAGCAAAAACACATTTAAATACCACTTGGAAAGCAACAAAGGTAGCATTTTGCTAGCAGTTTTTACACATTGCAATTTTGTTGGTCATTAAAACAGTATATATAATCAATCAGAATAAAAACTGTTAAAGTTCTATTTTAAAATATTTAACTAATTCTGAAGGAAAATTCCGTAAATTGTGATCCTGTTGTCTTCTGACTTCAAACACAAAGAAATCTGTGAGGATAAGGATGGCCTTGCAATGGAGCAGCTAAGATGCAAATCAGTTTTGTAGCAAGTTCCTGTAAAATAATTTGAAAGAAATTCATAGAGACAACAAAACTGCTGTCAACAAAGGGAAACTGATATATTATGAGCATTAAAATGAGTAGAAACATAGCTATTAAAATACACTGCCTACAGAGGAGCACTTGCCAATTTCGCTAGCTTATACAAATCACATGCACTTGCCAAATACCTCATAAAATGTGATGTGGGAACAGAGTTGGACAGGTGTCTTCGCCAGTGCTGCTGTAATTTTCCCTTGGTGAAGTCTCCAGGACGACTGCTGGGAACCACACGGCTCTTACCACCCTGCAGCTTTAAAAAATCTTCATGGAACACAGACATCATTACACGATACTATTTTTAGCACTGAAGTATGTCAAACCAACATGTTTCTCATCTGTAGTACTGCAGCCAGTCTAAACTCCCTGTCAGCATCATCTGTCAGGCAGCACAGCTAATAGCGTTTAACTCCAGATGGATCCAGGCAGCCTCCAAAAGGCTTGCTCTGCCCGGCTCTGGCATCCCTGCGTGCCCACAACACACCAAACCAGCTCAGCGCCACGGCTCCTGTGAACTTCTTTGCAGCAGCAGAGGAAAAGGTACGACAGAAAGCCACCATTATGGGTGCTTGCCAAGCAGATCAGCCAAAATCAAGGTTTTTAAGTTTATTCCATGATACCCCCTCATGAAGTAAGGGCACAGCAGGGCAACCGCAAGCAGGAAAACAAGGGGTCACACACATGGGCACGACAGCCCACGCCGTGGTGGGACTGGACAGCCGTCTGCATTTGCTCTGCCTCGGAACATCTCTCCAACAGCCAAGGAGCAAACATGTCAGCAAGCCCTAATTTAGCACATATTTTATGCTGGTAGACCTGAAAGACACCCAGCGGTTTGAACTTCATTAGACGACTTCCATTGAGCAGGCTTAGCAATCTTCTAATTGCTTTTAAAGGCTGCTACAAAAATGTAATAATGATTGTGTACACTTGTACATAAGATATCTATATTATACAGAAGATGATAAATGCACATTTCAAAAATATATGGCTATTTTGGGTACACATAATGTTTTTCCATGCATGGCATAATGAAAAATTGCACCCAACTCATATATCCAGAAATCTAAAATCCAGTAATTTGATGGTAAAATGTCCAGTGTTTGATTTGTTTGTACACTTTCAGTGACTAAAAAAGGTAACCCGTAAATAAATGAAAAAAAAGAAAAATCACTTGCATAAATGGAGAGATAATGCTCAATTTTCCAAGTATGAGAGAAGCAGAAGATTGAATATTGCAACATGATGGCAGCCGGCCAAAGCAAGTGAAATAATCAATATCTTTTATTAAATTTCTAACATTGCTAAAGCTAATTTCCAAGTTGATGAAAAAAAGCTGCTTTAGAATTGGAAAGTTTGCTTCGCCTGTCAGAAATACTATTTTAATAAGGGAAAAAAAAGGTGTCCAGTGTGAAATAATTTCTTTGCAGGCAGGCATGCAGCCCTGTCACCCTGACATAAATCAACTGCCAGTCTGAAGAACTGCATTCACAACCCCCTCCCAAAATTTAGAATTTAATGGTTCCTTCAGAATCCAGTAATGCTTTAAAAGAATCCTCGAAGTGTTAGAGAAAAACATTATCCTTTTTTTAGGGTTTGGGGTGTTTTTGGTGGAAGACATTCCTTCCACTGTGCACCAGCTCAAGCACTTACTCAACACAGGCAGCTAAAACTGTTCTTCCCAGCCAGCTCTAAGCAAAATAATTTCCTTCCTCACTTTGTCACCGTGCTTACTCTGGGCTGTGGGGATCAGAAGAAAAACAAAATGCCTTTCTATTGCAGCAGCTGGTGTCTGCTGAGGGGGCTTGCCCACAGTTACACTTTGTATAATTGACTACACGACCTGTAGTGTCAGGCAGGAGTCAAAGCTGCCTGGGGTGCCCACCTGCAAGCTTTCAAAAGGATGACGTGAACAACGTGTTCTGGTAGTGAACACTGTTCATAGGGCGATAGGATTATTCAGGCAGGACCTCAGGAGGTCTCCAGTCCAACCTGCTGCTCAAAGTAGCATCAGCTACAATATCAGCGCTTTATGCAGTTGGTCCATTAAAAGCTCCAAGGATGGGAAGTGCGCAGCCTCTGGGTAACCAGCTCCACTTCTTGACCTCTCTCATGGTGAAAAAGTTTTCTGAATGTTCAGTCTGAGCCTCTCTTGCTTGAATTTATGCCCATTGTCTCTCTCTTCCTCCCACCACGCACCACTGCGAAGAGCCCATCCCTGTCTCCTGCACGCCCTCCCCATGGGTGCCTGCAGGCTGGTGGCATCCTCTCAGATGAAATACAATAGGAGGAGAAAGAAAGGTTATAGAAAATACAGCTGTGGATATTTTCCAAAGCCACAAAACTTTGCAAATCATTCCCTTACTTCTTAAAAGCTGTGAAGATGTCAGCAGCGGAGCTCAGAAGGCTGCTATTAGTTACAACATTCTGTGCCTGAGTGAGAAAAGCTGCCCTAGGTTTGAGCTGAGCCCCATGAAGTGGTTCAGAGGAAAATCTCCAGGCCTTGCTTTCTGATAGCTGGACTTCTTGCTTGCAAAGGACTTGTACATAGTTCTTTTACTGAATGTAAGTAATTATCTTCCTCTTCTCTCCCCATCATGTCCCCATTATGCCCGATACCATGACTTAGACTGGGTACCCAAATGGCAGCATTTCAACCCAGGAGCCACTGGGGAACATGCAAACGAATATATATATGTCTGTGAAAGAACCTAGCAGAACTCCTACATCAATACTGGGTCATTAAAAAACCAGGGATGACAACAGAAAATAAACTAATTGCGGCTAACTATCTGTATTTATGCAGACATAAGAAAGTACAAAGATTGTGCTGGATGAAATGCTCATCTCACACTATATCCATCCGTGGGTGATTCTGGAAAGAAAACTGGGTGATAATGCAAAGACAATTCTCCTACTTATCAGCCATCTACAGAAAAGCGATTTAAGAATTTTGTAGCCACTGTTTTCAGGGATCTTAATGGATTTCTCTTCCATGACCTCTCCAATGTTTTTTGAACTCATGATAACCACAGCAATCTGTGAAAATGAGCTCCGCAAGTTATTTATGCCATATCCAGAAGAAAACTTCATTTGTTTTAAACTGCTGTATGATGGCTGCCGTTGGCATTCTGTAGTTTCTGCATGACAAAACCCAACAAACGTGTTTCCTAATTATCTTTGGACCATTAGTAATTTTATATAGGTCTCATCCCTCTCTCAGTCATCTCTTGTCCAAGCTAAGCAAGTTGCAGTTGATGTAGTCATTGCCCACACAGCAGCCATTCTCTGTCTCTGATCATCTGTGTTACCATTCTTTGTGCCCTTCCTGTATCTGTTAGACATATATTTTAGACGAGGAATCCAGGCATGCACACATATAGTACAGATGAACTACAGAAGTTTACAATATCACAAAACGCTATCGATGTGTTTCCTAATATTTTCTAACATTGTATTTGCCATTAAATTAATGAGAATATAGCATGGACCCTACAATTTTGCTCTCAAAATTGCAGCCACTGAGAAAAGAGAGCTGCTGGTCATGCTATTTCCTTCACCTGAAATTCCGAACACAGTACTCAGCTAGTCTAAAGGTTGATATCAAAAAAATACGAGGAAAATCTGGAAAATGCTAATGACGTGATCGGATCATATAAGCTGTAAAACTCATTGTCAGTTATTTTACAAGTTTGATGAGAAACCTGTTTAGTTTGGATCAGTAATGACTTCAGAAAATCACAACACAAAAGCCTCCAGACAGGCTTCATATAAATGTGCTTTATTGCAGAGAAGTTACATTATTTACATGCTGCAACACATTACAACATAAATCTATCAAGTATTTCATGGTGGATGCTGTTGGTTGCCAGATAACATTGTCATAAGAACCACATTATAAAGTGAAGAGACTTACAGCTTTATATACTCTACAACTTGGAGTAGCTAAAATGTTAAAAGTCAAAAGGCAGTGTTTTCTCAGGCCTGCCTGTTGTCATATGCATGCAAACGCCTAAGGAGAGCAAATATAAAAGTATTGTCTGGTTTCAGGTCTATGATGCCACCAAAGCTGATGATAGGTGTGTACTGATTTATATTTTAAAGCGTATAATCTTGCATAAATTATACAAGTCTAGTAAGATTGGTAATAAACCTAATCATTTATAAACCATGGCTTAGAAATAAAGGAGGAATGCAGCTTGCACATGCATTTAAAAGGACAACCTAGCAAATGTTTGTGACCTTAGTGTTTATTATCTTTTCCCTTAACAGATCTGCTAGAAAATACCTTAATTCTAGAGTTGCACTTCTCTTGGTTGAATAATGACAATGAAACTCCAGAAGAAGACAACTAAGCAATCTAGTCAATATAAGCTGGTGGAGAAAAATCTATGAAACACATAACATTACTTATGTCTAACTTAGTATGTCTTCATTAAGCAATGCTTCTAGCAGCATCATAGTGAAATAGAATAGTTGAGTGAAGTTTGGCCCCTCATTTTCTTAAGTGCAAAATAATTTAAACTCCCAGTTGAAGCTATAGCCCAAATATCCGCTGCTAAATAAACTGGGGAAAGCTTTGTTGCTTTCTAAAGGAAAAAGTTCTCCAATTGTATCAGTCTTAGGATATGTCACTACAACAAGCCTAAAGAACCATAACAGACATTTGTTAAGAAGTCAGGGAAAGGGTCAGGATGAAAGAAAACAAAACCAGACAAGAATACACAAGCCAGTGCCTTCCCTGGTAAGCGGCCGTCGTTCTTTTGCTTGCCATGCAGCCAGGCTGTTTTACACCAGCCAAGGAACGGGCTGTGTTTCTGGGTTTCCAATGAAGTTATCTTTTAAAAAAGAAAAGAAGGGAAAAGAGCAAGGAATTGTGGACAGTTAGTGGTGGCACAGACAGAGTGATGCACAAAGGGCTTGATCCTGCCAGGGATGCAAGGGGCAGCGGTACCGTGGGGATGCTTTGCCAACGCGGATCCCCTCACCCTTGGTGCACGTTGCACCCCGACACGGCTGCTGCAGGGCAGGGGCAGCGTGTCCTCGCTCAGTCCCGAGGGGAAGGAGGGAGGGAGGACAGGCGAGGGCGCAGGGGCTGGGGCCCGCTCCTTGTGACCGTCTGTCTGTGAGAGGCAGTGAGTATGTACATCCCCTTCCATGACTCCTCTGTGGATGCCCACTTCTAAGCTCAGTGCCTGGCTCCGACACGGTGCTGACTCCCGCTAGTGAGTCCGGGGACCCTGCCATAAGCTGTCCCCCCGGCCCCGCTCACACAACCACCGCCGAGGTGGGCTGCAGAACCTCCCTTCGGGGGTAGGGGAGGCGCGAGGTGGTCACCACGCTCAGCAGGTTTGAAGCTGTGCGTCTCTCTGCACACAGAGTCAGCGTGCTCCTGGAGGACCCCCAGAAAGCTGTGTTCCCAGGATGGACTTCTTCCCGTGCAGGGAAGGTTAGGGTTACTTTCTCTCTGAGGAGCTGATCAAAGCCTGCTGAAGCTGATGGAAAAGTTACTGCCAAACCCCGTGAGTGTCTGGGAGTGGGAAGGGAGAATCTGGGCACACCGGGTCTAACCTCAGCAATTTTCCACACTAAGCAGAGAGCTGGATTTGGGCTGCACATGGGATGCCACTGCCATATTGTGTGCAAAGTGGGTGCACAGATGCCCAAAGCACCCAGGCTCAGATGTCTGACTCTCTTTCACAGGTGAACAGAAGATGTGTCCTGAAGGCAAAGACCAGATCTCCTAGGCCACAGCTACACCCTACAAAAGAGGGGCAGGAGAGTCAGACGAGCCCAGGGCAGCAAAGACCTAAGTCTGCATGTCCCCATGGTAGAATGGAGCACCGTTCAGGCTAACCAGGTTGGTTGGGGCCGTTCAGCCACTTTAATCGGAGCTAATGAGCAGAATTTATGAGCGAGGCCAATGTGTTTCGACAGCACTGACCTGAGCTGACTTGTCCCCAGCTGGCTCGGCTGTCAGCACGTTCCAGGTTTAGGCTTAGCAGATGCAGTAGGAAGATCAGATCCATCTTGATCTGCCTGTCTAGACGTGCCCATAGACTCCTGTCCTTCACAAAGGACAAAAAAGGTCCTCCTCATGCCCAGCATGTCTAAGTCCCTCTGCTCATTGCATTTTATCTTAAGCCACTTTTTCTATGATGCCACAAAAATCAGTTTATACTACATACGTGTAGGTGCATGTGTGTATTAGATATGACATTCTATATATATATTAAACATATATAAATATCTATTTTTTATATATATTATATATATATTAAACAACACATTCTATTCAATCATCCTCATTTCATGTTCTTCCACTGAATCCCATCACTTCTCTCAAATTGCACCAGTTCTTTAGGACTGAGCCGTCTTTGTTTTGGAGTACTGCATGTATAGCCAATTCTAGTGAATAGCACTTTACTGGTACTGCATTTAGATGGCTGAGGGTTTTTTATTATTCGTGATACTCCTCAGAATCTTTACAAAACATCCTCAGGCCCTGATGGCGTACCATCACTAAGACTCATAGTTATGAATGGGCCATCTACGAATTAAGCTAATATGCACGATGAGGACTGCAGATCTCACTGAAAATTAGCACTGTATTAAACACTAACTTTTATTGTTAATATATGTAAAAAAAAAATTTAAAAAATGAGTGCGGGAGAGATGCCATCATTTCCATTCCCACTATCTGTTACGATTGCATATATGGGGGAAGAGTAATATTTTGGACTTCTCTCCTCACTCCAAAGGCAAATTTTTTGAGGTCTGCCAACAGGGATAAACAGTACACTTGTTCTAGATGAGCTAGCTAATATATTTCCCAGAGTTGTCCAGTTTTAGTAAAACAGGTGATCATTTCTGGGGTATATTCATTGTTGTTCTTGCTTGTATTTTTAGCAGGATGTGCTCAGTATGAAATACTGAACAAAATCATCACCATGAATGTTTAAACTAAGAATTCTGGTTTGCTGGATGATATTTTAAAATTAGTAACAAACAACAGATAAGTTGTCCTAAGACTTACCAGAATATGCAGCTAAGACGACTGAATTTCCACTATTAACAAAGTCTATGAGCATTAAAGGGAAGTACATAACAAGTAACTTACCGTGTATAAAACCCCTGAATAATACAGTATCAAACTATAAATTTAAATAACAGAGAGTAAAACAAAAAAATTCACTATATAAACCACAGGAAAGGAAAAAGAAATAATCTCCAAAGCCCAAAGGAATTTCCCGATATGAATTACAGCTTCCATAGCCAGTGAAAGGTTACTGCAATTCTATATATAAACAAAAAAGTCTACAGCAGGTATTTTAACTTGCAATTAGAAGAAAGTATCTGCAGATTGCATAAATGTGTTGTTGTGTCACATAATATCAAAGTTATTTGCAAAAATTATACAATCTGGAATGCTTTAATATGAGACACAACAATGTACTTAAACACACAGTAATAAGAAAATGAGAGCATTCGTTTTATAAAATGTATTTTGGGGATGCATTGAGTTAGCAGTGCTATCTAGATTAAACACGTAAAGTGAAAAGTCGTCATTTTAATAAGCTGCTCATTGATACCTCTTTTTGCCATCAGGTCATTTTCTGTGCCCTGTTTCTGCTGGATCTTTAAAGTCCCAAGGGCAAATGAAAGCCAGTTGTGGCATTCAGAAATTATTCGGTTAAGAACTACACTGTGCGTTTGTTACCACCATATTCTTCTTCTTTTAAAAGAGAATTGATTTCATAAAGGCAGATTTCTTTCACTGACACAGTAAAAGACCACATTCTGGGCACTGCTAATCACATTGTTGGCACTCAACAAATAAATAATAACAACATTAATGATAATTTACTTTGCTTAAATCCTACTTATTTGTAGTGCTGATTCCCTTGATTTAAGTGATGCTCCTTAGGAATTTTCAGATCCTTTTGGCCTAAGTCCCCTCTGTCTTTCCTGTTGTCTTCTCAATGTCGCTACTCTCCTCAGTCCCAAAGCCTCTTATTTTCGAGGTGTTGCTGTTTTATTTGCACTTATAGCAGAGGTGTTTGATAAAGCTACACTTCTTTCTGCATTTGGTAAATCTGGTGTATCATACTCCCAAGGGCAGACTTCTGCTCGAGATGCTAAAGGTTGCTGTAAGTAACTACTTGGCTTATGGGAGTCAGATGAAAGCACGTTTCCCTCGGAAGAGGCATTATTTTTCTGTTCTGCCAATTTATTGAGGTTTTCCTTTCCTGCTGCTTTCTGGGGTGGCTCCTCCCGCTCCCCAGCACAGGTATTAGGTGCATATCTATTAACATTCTCACACTTCAGCCCAGGGGAGACCTGAGACTTGGAATTGGACTGTTTTTTCTCATTTTCAAAGACCTGCTGCTCTTGTGTCTCCCAAGCGGTTGCCTCCACCTTCTCTGAGCTCTTTTGATTTGATTGTTGATACCCTTCAGGTGTCTTCAGCTTATGATGAGGCTTCCCCTTTGGCTGGGAAGGGTGGTTTTTCTCTGGCTCTGAGGAAGCAATAGACACATGTTTTTGAACTTTAGAGTCAGAAGGCACAGGACCAGGAGTTTGGTCATATATCTCCCAAGGACAAACTTCTCCTATGTCGAAATTGTCCTTGTGCAGAGACTTACCTGGGCCTGTGTCTGGATTTGCAGGTGTTTGAATAACCCTTTGCTGTTTCATAATCCCAGATTTATGGGTTTTCTTTGTTTCCTCAGAGTGGGTAGAGTTCTTCCGCTGGGAATCTTTATGCTCCCCTTTATCGGAGGCTGAGTGCTTTTTGCTGACCTCCTTACTCTTCTGCTGAGATTTATGAGATTTAGTGCTTTCTTCTAGACTTTGTGTTTTACCCGTTAGTCCCAGAGTCTTTTCCTTGGCACTGGCAATAACACTGAGGGATTTTTGTAACACAGATGTTCTTGGATGCAGAGGCTTCTTATCGGCACTTAAGTTATGTGCGCTTACTGATTTGCACACCAAAGGGACCGATTCGGTGGAGACAGCTTCAACTTTTTCTGGAGTATTTTTGGTTAATTTGTTACCATTCAGGGAATCCAGAAGTGAATTCTCAGCAGCTACAACTTCTGTGCTTTCTGTACTTAAGCTATTCGGTTGTTCTGTTTGATCCCTAACATGATCATAAGTGCTGTGGGACTTCTTTAACGAAAAGACTCTGTTTTTCAAAGTCTCTTCCTTTGGCTTTGCAGAACTCGTGGAATCCTGTGGGTTTTTTCTCAGGGTGGCCGTGTTCTTCACAGCACTGTGTTCCATCAGGTCCTTCTCGTCCCTGGAGCACTGCCTGGTGACCGTCTCAGGGATTTCTGTAATACGTCGCATTATTGAGCGCCCCAAGCCCTTTTTAGAGCACCTTTTTTTCTGGAGATGTGGGTTATTAGCAATCATTTTTTTCCTTTTATAGATTTCAAGCTGGGCATATAGTTTCTTCAACTCATCCTGCAAAGCAAAGTGAATGGCAAAACTAGTATGTACAGAGCGAGTCTAGTCAAACAAGCAGCCTGATGAATGCATTACCTATTGCTCTAAAACAGCATTAAATTTATTTCACTGTTTTTTTCCTAATTCTTGAATATGCCATTTCTCCATCAACTTGAATCCCATTTCCTTCCACTGTAAATGTAAGTTCAGCCCTCGTTCACAAATCAGTTACGTTCCACAGCTGTGCATCATATAGTATGCACATATACATTCATGGTGTATGTTTCAGATTGTGCAATGCTGTGGTGCATGCTTTCCTACTGAACTCTATAGCTATTCTTTATTCTGGGAACATAAGCCCTTTTATCATGTAAGATAGGAATAAAGTATTTTCTTCTGTTAACCATATGATTTTAAAATTTCATGTTATATAGTTATGTACAGTTATCTATATGTTACGTACAAATGACTCATTACACTGACACCAAATGCTGTTTGCACTTCAAGATAATTGAAAGAGCCTATGTAAACTGATAAGCAGCTCTTGCTGTGGATGATGACTCCTCTTTAGCCTCCAGCCTGACTTTTACTACAACTAGTAATGCAGCTTCTCTTCATACTAGTGAGTATTTTCCATGAGATTTTACATGACTTGATACCACAATCACTGAGGCACCTAAGCTGTCCTGTTTCAGCTGATAGCTGCAAAAAAAGTCAAATGGATGTAATTCAGAGGTTACTGAGAGGAAAAAGTGTTGTTCTCAATAACAAATGATATTTAAATGAGTTATATATACCCGAATATCTTCAGGATCCAAACTATGTTCACTCCATGCTGAATTGATACTGCTGTTCAGATAGGATCCAGATCGACCCATATCAAGCTCATCTTCGTAAGCTTCTGTAGCTATATCATCTCTCGGGTTATTGCTTGAATGTGAAAACTGCAATAAGTGTTTATAAAACAGATGTTGCCATCAGTGCAAAAGTTTACTTCAACATCACTGTAAGAGTTTACATCAAGTGTTTTTATGTCACAATGATCTTTCTATGGATTTCATGTGATTTTCTGAACTCAAAACACTAGCTATAAGCATCACTGGTATAAGTACTGTCCTACAGAATATCAGTATTGTAGGAACTCCATAAATGATTGCTTAACTTAATAAATCTTTAGAGATTTGCATAAGGAAAAAACCCCACATTTATTTTGATGCTTATTTGAATCTCTTTAAATTGCATTTAAATTAAGGTAGTATAGAAATAAGACTTTCAGCCAGTACTTCCAATTACGCTGCTATAACCACAAAACTGTATTTTATGTTCCATACAGTTTAACAATCCTGCAGAAAGCAATTCTCCCATTTTAGATCCTGATCCTGAAAAGGAAGAGATGGGGTGGCAAAAAAAAAAGGAAAAAAGAGAAGCTAACAAATAAAAAAGTAGACAAATTAATTTCTCTCTTCTAAGTTTTAGCAAATGCTCGGATCAAGAGTTGTAGAGAGGTTGTCAGCGATTTTTTTATTCATACTGATTCACTCATCTGCAGTTACTATTGTCCACAGTCATCTGGCCTCAGGACTTTATGAACAGAACTAAACTTTGTGAATGTTCTCTTAGTTCCCTGAATTCTTTGGTGTGCTGGAAGAAAAATCTGTGTAGTGTTACATGGATAATAAGCTAAAAATGGAAATGTTCATCAGTAGTTATGAGTCAGCTTCAGAAAGGTCAACAAATTTTCTAGATTACTTTAGAAAGACATCTCTGAAGATACATAATAAAGTATATGAATATAAAATAGAAAATAATAAGTCTATTGCTAAAGACCAGAAAAGTAATTTAAAATAAAACAAGGTTATTCAGTATTAAGGCTGCATCAATGTGTCCCCTTGTTATGACTGTTTAATGTATGTATATTTGACAGTTATCAGCATACCCTGTTCTGACACATAGGCAAAAGGCAGGAATAGCAGCTTCATTAAACTGATAATTCTATCAACTTGAACTGCTTAAGGTTCTTCTTTCATATGTAACTTTCACATTTATGTTCTCTTTCACTCTTGACCTTTCGATTAATACAATTGGTCACTCCAAAAGCCATTATAAAATCACTCGCGCTGCTGAGCAGAAAGCTCCATTCCGACCATGCGGAGCGGTGCTGGGGACGGGTGGAGCTGCCGGCGGCGCTCCTGACCTGGTGGGACTGACTCCGCTCCCAGCGCCTGATGCAGGCATGCAGCGGTGCTCGGACCCTTCCTCTTCTCTGCCCCATCTCTTGCCATCCTCCATCTTCTCCTGGCCCACAGGCACTCACCCTCTTACCCAGTAGCTGGCTCCGTATCATAGGCCACATCTCCTCTCGGTAGTCAGCATCTGCCCGTCCCTGGCTCTGACTTGCAAAGGGCTCTCATTTTTCAGTCTGTAACAACTGCCTGGTTTAAGTCCCAACCTCTCTATCTCATGGCTATTCCAAGCTCCTCATTCTAGTTTTATTTAGCAGTCCATCCTAGTCTTTCTGTCCCCTTGCCTAAACTCTTCGTCTGAGCTCAGCTACTTCTAGCAGCTTCATGGCCACCCAAATACCTGAAATAAGCATCGTTAAGGAGGATTCTTTCCCTCTTCTAATAATCACATAAAAATTTTAAGTACTTTAAACCCCTGGAATTTTGAAAGCTGAAAGAAAGGATCTTTGAAAGTGTACAAGAGTTTTTAAAATAAAAGAATACACAGCTTTTTAGGTAACATAGCCAAATTTTACATCTTCCTTTTCTACCAGCTGCTTGCTAATTTTGTACAGCATTGCTTCTGCATGACAACATTTATCTTCCTCAGTGCTGGCAAAAAAAAAGAGACGGGAGACTCAAATACCTTAGGGATCAGAAGTAGCCCAACAGTGACTGTCACAGTCAAGTGTGTGTGTGCAAAGAACAGCATCAGCATCCAATCAGACTGAAGTCTTGAAGCAAGAATGAATCTGAAAATAGAATTCAGGGTTGAAATTTACTGCCTTTTCTCCAGTGCATTAGATTTAACATTTTTAATGTTCTTTAGGTTTCTTTTCGTTGAAAGGCCAAACAGAACTGGTTTTGTTCTGTACTGTTTTCATATAGACTAAAAATTACATCCACATGATTTACTTCTATACCACAATTTCAAAACAACTCTGAAAAAACCCCCAACGAACAAGCCAAAACAAAATATAAAAAAAAACAACAGACCTTAAAGGATATTGCTTATTCCATCATTCTCACTCTATTTAGCTGTTTTTTGGGATGGTTTATATTGTCACAGCTTCTTTGGCTTGAACTGAGTTATGGCAGTTTACATACATTAAGGAGCTGAATGGATGGTTTTAGGTTAAGTAAGCACATGTACTATGATCAATTGCAGTGCACTTCATAAATATGGGATGTCCATAGATCGCAGCTACAGAGTGCAGCTGATGAGTCACCAAAGAGAGAACTGAACTGAAATGCATTTTAGCGGGGAGCAGAGAAATGGTCTTGATGGCAGGACCACCCAGCTCAAACCCGTGGGGCCCAAGAGCCTTGTGAATGCTAGGAAACGAGTGGTTGAACCTCCCGCATGAAGCAATCCCTCGCTGACCTTTCTGAAAGAGTGCTAGAACAAGCGCTGCAGTTGGAGCTAGCTGGAGCATGCTTGGCTTATCTGCTTTAGTGGGCTCCCAAAGACAGAAATGGTAAGCAGTGCAATGGATGAATGGATGTACCACTGGCTTGTAATTTGCGGTTTTATAAAAATAATTCAGATAGAAATGACATTTGCAACTTCGCCAAGTCCACGGAGGCACATTTTGCAGAAGCTTTTGTTAACAGAAATAGTCTGGCATGAAACACTGGCTTGTATGCCATAATAATACAGTCATCATTTCTTGTTTAATATTTTGTAAATGAAATGTTTCATGAACACAATAAAATATTATCATTATTTCTTACAGAGATGTTGTTGAGGTGTGCAGGGATATGAGGATGCTCAGGCCTGAGGTTTAACTAACAGAACACAGCATGAGAACTATTGAAGATGACATGAGAAACTACTGGATATAACAAATAACAGAGCAAAAAGTGAACCAGAATTACAGACAGTGCTGTGAGGGATGGCAAGATTTCACAGGTGGTTAACAGGGAGTCATTTGAAAGATGGCCAAACTTCACAGGTAACTGAACGGAGCACTGGGGGCCTTTGGGGAGTAGAACTTGCAACGTCAGCAGTACTGATGTAACCATATCAGTAACAGCGTATAAGGCTGTGATTACCTAGCTAATGATAGTAAAAATACTGAATTTGAGTAGAGATGTGGCAAAACTGGGACTGATAGGAAAACGGTAACGAGAGGTGGGTTGTTTATTTGGCTGAAGACAAGGACAGAGGCAGAGAGGGGGAAGAAGCAGCATGGAAAGAAGGGGGGATAAAAGGGGCTAAGACACCCACCGAGCCCTGTACCTGGTCACTGCAGTATCTCGTATCTTCTCATTCAGTCCTTCTCCTAATGTCTGTGTGATCGCACTCTCTACACTGTGCATGTATGTA